>Ga0209172_10000081_pt1 | contig 281681 bp, 285 predicted proteins | sample LarsenN4metaG_FD_184113 | JGI IMG/M metagenome (GOLD analysis project Ga0209172, IMG submission 184113) | Hot spring sediment bacterial and archeal communities from British Columbia, Canada, to study Microbial Dark Matter (Phase II) - Larsen... ... | reverse complement strand
CGAAGCGAAGCGCCGGGTGTTGCTCGGCGCCGGTCAAGGGGTCAAGGTCGGTGTAGCGGTAACCGCTCATGTCGTAGCCCACGCCGGGCATGCGGTTGGGGATGATCCCCAAAGCGCTTCCGGGGTTTTGCGCCCGCTCGCGCTCGATCAGGCTGTTCAAGACCGCCAGAGTGCTGTTCATGACGTTCTCGACGGCTTCCTTGCCGCCGGTCTCGCCGGCGGCCTGGTAGGTGATGCCGTGGCCGTTCCAGATGAATTGCCCGCTGCCCCAGGGGTCGGGGATGTCGGCTTCGTCGCCGAAGAGGGAGTCGATCAGGCTGAAGACGGCGTAGGCCACCCCCACCCATTGCATCCCTGGAATCATCGAGACGACACTCACCGCAGCGCCCACTTCGTCACCGTGGGCGATGGCGTTGATGAGATTCAGGTAAGGCAAGGCCTCGGATACCGCGCCGATGGCCTGGCCGGCATTGCCGAATTCTCCGGCAGCGATGGCCTGTTGCAGGGCGCTGGTCGTCGAGTTTCCGGAATAGCCGAGGAAGTTGGCATAGGCCGAGGCCGCAAAGCTCACGGTCTGGGCACCAGCGCTGATCGCCGCGATGCCGTCGCCACGCTCCAGGGCATTGGCCAGCCCATAGAGCGACAAAATCCCGCTCGCGGCATGGGCCACGCCGGAGAGGTTGAGGTTCTGCTGACCGGAGAGCGTGGAAAGATCATTCGCCAACCGCAGCCCTGAGGCCACCACGGGCAGGGGCTGTCCCGTTTGGATGGCGCGCACCAGGGAGAGCGCGTCGATCAGTGTGCCGCCGTATTGGCCGATGGCGTTTTGGATCGTTCCGCCACCGGTTTCGGATATCGCATGCGTTACGTTGCCATCGATATCTGTGGTTCGGGTGACAACCCGACCATCGTAAAGGGTAAATGCTTCAACGATCGATCCATTGCTAAGCACCTCGACGGAGGAAGGCCTGCCTACCGAAGAAGTCAAGCGGGAGCCCCGGCTGCCGTATTCATCCCACAAACGATTCCCATATTCGTCCACACCTTCTGTATGAATCACCGTCGGTGCCGACGGGTCGAAAGCTCGGCTTGCGGGCACACTACCGATGCTGAGACCTAAGTTCCGAAAAAAGCCCGTCGCCCCTTCCAACGACAGCGCTCCCAGGCCCTGGTCATAAAATCCGCCCACATCGCCATGGTTGCCGTAGAAGTCGACGTAGTTGATACGAGGATCGTTGTACTCGGCGGCCGGAAAGAGACTTCGGAACTCGTCCATTGCCCGCACCACGGTGATGTTGGTAGCATTGGGTGCGAAATTCATGTTGCCTGATATCCCCGTCAGCACTGGATCGAACAAAAGCGCACCGGAGACGCCAACCTGGCCAGGCGCTATGAGCACGCTACCTGTGTTCGGGTCAACAAGTCCCTTTTCATAAAGCATTTGCGAGAATAGGGCCGCAGGTGCTCCGCCGCGGCTAAAGCCGGTGACCATGGTAGTCACAGAGCCTCCCGGATTAGTCTGGAGCCATTGCGATGCTGCTGCCGCAAAGTCGTTGTAAGCCTGGGCGGCAGTATTGATAACCTGCTGGGTGACTTGCCAAGGCAGTGCCTCCGAACCAAACAGCGTGCCATCCGTGCCGGGGCCGCGATAATACTTGGCGAATAGATTTGCATCTGAGAGCATCGCCGATTCGGCCTGGTAGGCCAATTGCCCAACGTTGGTTGGTTGCGTCGTTCCTGATTCGGGCAAATCATCACGATCGTTGTTGGTGCCATCAAACGCGGCAAAAAAGACAAACTGGCCGCTCTGCACAGTCGGCGATGCTGACGCCGCGATTCGCTGTGCCTGCTGGATGGCCTGTTGAATTTCCTCTTGTGTGAGTTTCCTTGCAATGATGTCCATGGTAGTGATTCTCCTTCTTACTTGAACTCAATTTTCAGCGGCTCCGGTTGGCCTGGGTAAATCCTGACAATTTCTTTTGCGCAATACTTGGAGACAATCCTGAGGTCGGCCGATGGACATGGCTCCATAATCCGGCATAACTGTTCTTTTCTAGGTGGGCATCCAACTGCCACACCACCATTCCTTGCCACGGCTTCGCTAATGCACTGCAGCGCGGCGCTGGAGTTGTTATCCGGACACCCGTCCTTGCGCTTTGGTAAAACCAGATAGACATAAAGCTGTGAACCTTGGACGATGAAACGGATACGGTGACCGGTAATGTCATCAGGCAATTTACTTTTGAGATCGACCGTGTCCTCGTGAACCTCCCCTGTAGACTTGATACTCCACTTCACATAGAGATCGTCGCCACGCTGTAAATATCCACCGGCACCAGAGGCTTGAGGCACCTCGCCGTTCCTTATCTGATGGTCCGCAGGACGGACACCAGGATGTCTTGCCTCACCGTACCGATAGTCAAGAATCTCTATATCTGGACTATCCCATCGAGCATCAAATTCGAATGAATGTAGAACGGTCTTCTTATTATTGATGGCGCACGCAGTTTGAATCGAAACGCATAAACACAGCAGTAGCCCAAAGGCTCCCAGTAATAGCAGCCTGAGGATTGAAATGATTGCGATGTTCACGCCGCTACCCTCCTTGTCCACTCATTCCCTGCCGCCCCGCCAGCGCCGACTTTGAAGACTTCGCTGGCGATGAACCCCGTCCCATGCCGGAAATTGGTCAGTCCCGTGATGCTGAGCTCGCGCCCCGGGATGCCGCCCAGGGTGTCGTTGGCGAGCAGATCGGCGGGGCTGACGATGATCTCCACGTCCTCGAAGCCCGTCACGCCGTCGCGGTTGGCTTCCACCGCCGTCCTGTCGTCGATGCGGGTGACCAGCAGGCTCAATCGCCCGTCTTCGCTTCTTTGCACCAGAATGCCTTCGGGCACCACGGACACGCGGCTGCCTTGGCTGTCGGCTTCCAGGTCGGGGCTGGCGAGTTGCCTCTTCTGGCCGTTCCGGGTGAAGGTGCCCATCGCGTAGTTGAGTTCGGTCACGCCGGCGTCCTGAAGGCTTTGCACTTCGCCGGCATCCTGCTGGCCGTCCTGGTCCAGGTCGCGCCAGAGCTTCAGTTCGTTCCAGACCGGATCGTCGGCGGTGAGTTTGCCGTCGTAGTTGGCATCGACCCAATTCAACCCGGCCAGACCCCTGCGGCCTAGCGCCACGGCGCCGTTGCTGAAGAGTTCCCTGCCCGAATCAAACTGGCCGTTGTAGTTGCGGTCGAGCACCAGCAGGGCATCGTCGCTTCTCACCCAGGCGGTCTGCTTGAGATACCCCGTATCGTCCACGTCGAAGGCAACACCGTTTGCCTTGTCGGTGACCTCGATGCCGTCGCCGTCCAGGTCGAGCGCCACCGGGCGGAAGGTCTGGGTGCTGCCGGTGATCGGCGCGGCCAGCTGCCCGTCGCGGCCGGCGCGCTCTTCTTCCGTGAGGCCGGCCCTGGGGTCGCCGGCATCGGTCTGCATTTTGGCGGTGTTTACTTCCCACATTGGGGCGATGGCGCCTCGGCTAAGCGCCGAGCGCACCATGCCCTCGATGATGGATTGGTAGCTCTCGGGGCTGCCGGGCGCGGCGTTGTAGGGGCGCCCCGAGGTGTCGAAGCGAAGCGCCGGGTGTTGCTCGGCGCCGGTCAAGGGGTCAAGGTCGGTGTAGCGGTAACCGCTCATGTCGTAGCCCACGCCGGGCATGCGGTTGGGGATGATCCCCAAAGCGCTTCCGGGGTTCTGCTGGCGCTCGCGCTCGATGAGGCTGTTGAGCACGGCCAGGGTGCTTTGCATCACGTTCTCGACCGCCTTCTTGCCACCGGTTTCACCCGCGGCCTGGTAGCTGATGCCGTGGCCGCTCCAGATGAACTGGCCGCTGCCCCAGGGGTCGGGGATCTCGTCTTCGTCGCCGAAGAGGGAGAAGATCATGCGGGCGATGGACAGGGCAATGCCCACCGGGGGGGCGGCCATGCTCACCACCGAAATCGCTGCCCCCACGCCATCGCCGTTGGCAATGCTCGCGGCCAGGCCCAGGAAGGGAACCGCCTTGCCCACGCTGTCGGCCAGGCCCTGCGCCGCCCACGCCGCATCGACGAGTTCCGTGCTGCCGTTGAAGACGGCTTCGAAGGCAAAGTCGGCATAGGCCTGCGCCCCGAACTGCAGCGCTTGCGCCCCGGCGGTCACCGCGCCCAGGGCATCGCCGCGCTCCAAGGCGTTGGACAGACTCATCAGGCTGAGCACGCCGCTGGCGGCATGGGCCGCGCCGGAGAGGTTGAGATTGGTCACCGGCTGCCCGGCAGGGTTGACCAGGCTGTTGGCCAGCCGCAGCCCCGAGGCCACCACCGGCAAAGGCTCGCCCGTCTGGATGGCGCGCACCAGAGACAGCGCGTCGATCAAGGTGGGGCCGGAGGTGGAAATGCCATCGAGCAGGGTCTGCAGGCCCGATTGCAGCTCCCGGAACAGCGTGCCGAAGCCAGAGACTTCGCCGGCGGTGAGATTGACCGTCTGCCCGCCTTCGCCTAGCACTTTCAGATAGGTCTGGCCGTCTTGCTGATAGATTTGGAACTGGGCAATGGGTTTTTTGTTACTGTCATAGATCCAACCAATGTCGTCATAGTCCGGGTCGTAATCCGTCCAGATCTGACCATAGCGGCTGCGCAGCTGCGCGGTGGCGGTTTCCCAGTGGCGGTATTCGGTCAGCCACTTGCGCGTCTGGGCAATAAGGGCGTTGTAATCGAGATTAGCCTGGCGCTGGGTGGTAAGCCGCGCTGCCGTGTCGGCATCGGCGATCGTCTCGGGGCCGCCATCGGCTGCCGGCTGGCTCCAGCTGCCACCCTCGAGGTCATAGCGCCAGCCCTCGATGCTGTCCGTCGGCTTCTCCGTGGCGATCGCCGCCTGCAGCCGGTCGATGTAATGAGAGCCCAACAGGGTATTGCCAAAGATCAGTACGCCCAGCGACGGATTGAGGCCCCCTGCAATGATCGCCCCGAACACCTGCAACCCTTCCAGGCTGTTGGGGTCATAATTGATACTTGATCCTAACTGCACCCCACGGCTGCTCACCGGGTCGAAAGCCAGGTTGTAGTTGCGGATCGCGGTGAAGCTGGAGGCGGGCAAGACAGTTTGGCCCTCCTCCTGAGCCTTGCCTCGATAAATCCCCTCCACTCCAGGGGCGTTGTAGGTGTATGTCGATGCCGTGGAGCCATCCGGATTAGGGTTTAGCGCTGCCACCAGTTGCGCCAGCGCCCCACCGAGCGAGTGGCCGGTGAGCGTGATGTTGCCGCCATAAGTGTTGCGTACTTGGAGGAAAAAGGCTTTAGCTTCCTCATACTGCTGCGGTACCTCGTTCTGCAGCGCCAGTTGCAACCAATTGCCCGCGATGTCCTTGCCGTCGTCGGTGCCCCGGTAGGCGATGACGATCTCGCCCGTGGTGTTGTTGCGTACGGCGATGGCGTCAAACCCTGAAGTTGACGGTGGCAACAAATCTTTCGGCGTAGCAAGCAGCGTCCACCCCATCGGCAATGCGCCCTTGCCGTAGGCTGCGCTGCTCAAGGTGGCGTAGGTCAGAATCTGTGTCGGGTTGTTGGTCGTCATAGGTGTCTCTCCCTCGATTGATCAGTAACCGTATTCCTGCAGACCTTCTTTACCCGGATACCCAGGGTCAATAATTCCATTTTTTTCTGCATTACTACAGCGTCTGTCTATCTCCCTCCAGACATCTGGCATACGCTGTTTAGCATTGCGCTGCTCACCAGAAAAGCGTTGATTGATGCACCAGTTGAGCATCTTCACCAGCGCCGCCTTCTGCAAGGCGACATCGTGAAAGCTGCGGGGGATGCGAAACAGCCCCTGGGATTCCGGATCGGGGCCGGGGTCGAAGGCAAGACCTTCGTATTGGCGGTCGTAGAAGCCTTTGATCGGGATATTGAGCGGTTTCTTCTCATCCAGATCTTTCGGCTGGTATGGATGGAGCCCCTTTAATGACAGCCAGTCTGCCCCTTGGGGATGCGCAGGCGCGGCGACAGCGCAGCCGCTCGCGTCAAAGCCCACAACCAGCCGCAGGAACGCCAACCCCGGCATCAATGGCTGACGATGGTCGACGCTGCCTTGATAATGCAGACGCCCATCCGGTGGCATGGCAAACAATACGGGCGCCCGACGAAGAATGTATTCAATGGCCTTGGACTGCCGCATCGTCTTACGGTCTGTCTCGTTCGCAGCAATCAACCGCTCATAACTCGGTATCGGTCCCGGTTTGCTTCTCGGGGGGGCTCTGCGTTGATCCTGTAACGGCAGCTCTATGCGGTCGTCAAAATAGACATCTATCTCGCAGGCGTACTGCGCCGGATAGTCCGGATTCACGCCTGCCCAAAGATTTTTCTTGTAGATGCGCAGCACCAGCGCATGCAGTTTGCCCTTAAGCTCAGGATCGGCTTTCTCGACGGAGAACTTCTGCCCATCAGTCGTTCCAGCAAAACGCCGGGCGAAGCTTTCGCTATAAACCCAGTGCTCCCAGTAGGGCTTGTCCCCCAGCACCGGATCAGGCTGCTCGACGGGCACCTGCTTGGGCCAGGCGGTGACGTAGTCCGGCGCTGCCACCGCAGCGCCCATGACGAGCCAGCCGAGGAGAAAAAACCAAGTTCTAACCATCGCTTTACGCCAATGCTTATTCACGCCGCCATCCTCCATTTCCAATCGTTTGCTGCCCATACAGCCGCAGCGCATAATTTCCCCCCGTCTGCCGAAACCCGAGTTTCTTCAAGAACCGATCCATCTTCTCCAGCCCCACCCCGCTGTTGATCCCGACCGAGAGCTCGAACACGCCCCGGTTCTCCGCCCACTTGCGGAAGGCAGAGAGCAGTTTCAGCCCCGCCCCGCTCATACGCTTTTCCGGCAACACGTCGTAATGGATGACGCTGGCCACCAGCAAGTCGGAGAAGAAATGCCGCTCCACGCAGCCGATCAAGGCGCCGATGATCTGCCCGGCCTCATCCTCGGCCACGAAGAAGCAGTGGGTCTTGTGGGTGTTTTGGCCAGTCTCAATCACCGCCCGCAGGTTCTGCGCCATGCGCTCGGTGTTGTAGTCGTAGGCCGAGAAGCGGGTCATGGCATGCATACGCTTCCCGCCTTCGATGCAGGCCGGGATGTCGCTCAGGGTGGCGAATCGAATCTTCATGGTTTTCAGGCAGTTTCCGGAGTTGACCGTACGGGCTTGCCGGCACGCTCTTCGCTGAGGACGGTGACCCGTTCGCCAATACGAACCACTTCATCGACGTGCAGGTTCTTCGGCAATGCGTGGGTGATGAAGAGCATGGTCACCTGCCCGCGCAACTGGTTGATGGTGGCGGCGAAGTGCTCGGCGGTCTGTGAATCAAGGGCGCTGGTGGCTTCGTCGAAGATGAGAATCTTCGGGCGCTTGAGCAGCGCCCGGGCAATGGCCAGCCGCTGGCGCTGGCCGCCGGACAGCCCCGATCCGCGCTCGACGATCTCGGTCTGGTAGCCATTGGGCAGTTTCTCGATGGCGTCGTGGATCTCGGCCAGCTTGCAGGCCTGGACGATGCGCTCGAAGGTGGCGTGCGGATTGGCGGCAAGCAGGTTGTCGTAGAGGGTGCCGGAGAAGAGCACGGTCTCCTGCGGGACGACGCCAAAGTAGTGGCGCAGCTCGTTGGCCGAGAGGTTCTGGATGTCGGTGCCGTCCAGTTTGATGCGCCCGTCCGAAGGCTGGTAGAAGCCTTGCAGGAGCCTGGCCAGCGTGCTCTTGCCGGAACCGGACGGCCCCATGATGGCCACCGTGCTGCCCGGCGGCACGGTGAGGTTGAAATCCCGGTAGAGGTAGGGGTGCTTTTCGCTGTGGCGGAAGGCCAGCCCTTCGATCTCGATCAGCCCCTTGCCTTCGGCCAGGCGGGTCGGGATGAGGGCGTAGGGTTCGGTCGGCGCGTTCATCACGTCGCCCAGGCGCTTGACCGACAGGCTGGCCTGCTGAAACTGCTGCCACAAGCCGACCAGGCGCATCATCGGCTGGCTCAGTTTGCCGGCGAACATCTGGAAGGCCACCAGCATGCCGATGGTGAAGTCCGTGCTGTTCATCACCGTGTAGGCCCCGATCACCAGGATGAGCAGGCTCATCAGCTGTTCGAGGGTGGTCGCGGCGGTGTTGTAGCTGTTGGCAAGTTGCCGGGTCTGGAAGGTGGCGTGCAGGTAGTCGGCAAGGTAATCCGAGAAGCGCGCTTTGAGCTGCGGCTCCATCTGCAGGCTTTTTACCGTTTCGAGGCCAGCGATGTACTCGGTGAGGAAGGCCTGGTTGCGGGCGCCGAGGAGGAACTGGTGATTGAGTTGCGACTGGAACATCGGCGCAACGACCAGGCTCAAGGCCACGATGACGGCGAGGATGGCCAGGGCGACCAGGGTCAGCTTGACGCTGTACCAGAACATGATGCCGACGAAGATGAGGAGAAAAGGCAGGTCGAGCACCAGGGTCACGGCGGCGCTGGCGATGAATTCGCGGATGGTTTCGACGCCGTGCAGCCGGGCGGCGATGACGCCGGTGGGCCGCTTCTCGAAATAGCGTGGCGGCAGCTTGAAGAGGTGGTCGAAGACGGCAGCCGCCAATACGGCATCGACCCGGTTGCCGGTGTGCAGCACGAGATACTGCCTGACCCAGGTGAGGATGGCCGAGAAGACCATGAACACCGCCATGCCGATGGCGATGACGACCAGGGTGCTCTCGGTGCGGTGGACCACCACCTTGTCGATGATGGTCTGGGTGAAGAGCGGGGTGCCCAGCGCCAGCAACTGCATGATGAGCGATGCGAGCAGCACGTCGCGCCAGACCTTCTTGTGTTTCAGGAGGTCAGGAACGAACCAGCGGAAGCCGAAGCGGCTGGCATTGCCGACGATATCCAGGTCGAGAATCGGCGGACGTTCCCTGGCTATGAGGAAAACGACGCCGAGATGGCACCCGGCGAATACTTCGCAAGGCATCTCGGTCGGTGCGTTAGTGCCGGCCTCGAAATATTGGACGCGCTCCGGCGAAACGTCGGTCACGAGTCCCAGGCGGGCGCTGGGCAACGATGCCTGCGTCTCCGACGAGGTCTCGTTGCCGGCGGCAGCGGCATGGTTTTCCGCATCTGCGGCCAGAAGCACAAGGCACGGTGTCGCCACATTCCCCAGCTTCGATATATCGCAGCGCTTGAGCTTGATGCGAAAGCCCAGTGCCCGGACGGCGTGGATCAGGGTATCGGTGGTGTAAGGCGGCGGAAACTGCTTGAGCAGCAGTTCGGGATCAAAAGGGATGCGGTTGAGGGCGCAGAGGCTGCCCACGGCCCAAACGAGTTGGGCCGGGTCGAGCTGCCACCGGGCAAGCGTTTCCCGTTTCTGTCTTCGGGTGGAGGCAATGCGCCTGATCCGCCGAAGCATGGTCAGCCGATGTCGCGGATTTCGACAGCCTGATGGCCAAGCCCGTACGGCCGGCTAGGGTAATGCGGCTCTTCCCTTTCTTCTCCCTGGAACATGATTCGCCTGTCGCATTGTTGTTGGTATTTCGACTTGGACGGCGATTTTTACCCAACCATGACATCCGGGTCAATACAGACGAATGACATAGGACGATTTGTCGCAGGGATGTAACGGGCGCTGCCCGTCTTTGCCAGACGTTGCCAGTTGTTGCCTGTCCTTGCCAGCTCATTCCCACTCGATCGTGCCGGGCGGCTTGCCGGTGATGTCGTAGACGACGCGGCTGATGCCGCGGATCTCGTTGACGATGCGATTGGAGACGCGTGCCAGCAGTTCGTGCGGCAGCTCCGCCCAGCGTGCGGTCATGAAGTCGGTGGTTTCCACCGCGCGCAGCGCGATGACGTAATCATAGACGCGACCATCGCCCATCACGCCGACGCTCTTGACCGGCAGGAACACGGCGAAGGCCTGGCTCACCTTTTCATACCACTCGGCGGCGCGCAGTTCGTCGATGAAGATGGCATCGGCCTGGCGCAGAAGATCGGCATATTCCTTCTTCACCTCGCCGAGGATGCGCACGCCGAGACCCGGGCCGGGGAAGGGGTGGCGATAGACCATCTCGTGCGGCAAGCCGAGCGCTAGCCCCAGCTCCCGCACCTCGTCCTTGAACAGTTCGCGCAAGGGCTCGATCAGCTTTAGATGCAGCGTCTCGGGCAGACCGCCGACGTTGTGGTGACTCTTGATGGTGTGTGCCTTCTTGGTCTTGCCGCCGGCCGATTCGATCACGTCCGGGTAGATGGTGCCCTGCGCCAGCCATTTCGCCTGCGGCAGCTTCTTCGCTTCGGCCTGGAACACCTCGACGAACTCGCGGCCGATGATCCTGCGCTTCTGCTCTGGATCGGTGACGCCCTTCAGATGTCCCATGAACTGCTCGCTGGCATCGACATGGATCACCTTGACGCCGAGGTTGCGCGCGAAGGTCTGCATCACCTGCTCGGCTTCGTTCAGGCGCAGCAGGCCGTTGTCGACGAACACGCAGGTGAGCTGCGGCCCGATCGCCTTGTGCAGGAGCGCGGCGACCACCGAGGAGTCGACGCCGCCGGAGAGGCCGAGGATCACTTCCTCGTCGCCGACCTGTTCGCGGATCTTCGCGATGGCCTCGTCGACATAGCCCGGCATGCTCCAGTCACCGCGGCAACCGCAGATCTCGCGCACGAAGCGGGCGATGATCTCGCGTCCTTTCAGCGTGTGGGTCACTTCGGGGTGAAACTGCACGCCATAGAAGCGGCGCGCCTCGTCCGCCATCGCGGCGATCGGCGTGGCCTCGTTCTCGCCGATCACCTTGAAGCCTGGGGGCAGCGCGGTCACCTTGTCGCCGTGCGACATCCAGACCTCGAGCAGGCCGTGGCCTTGCGCGTTGGTGCGATCCTGGATGCCGTCGAACAGCCGCGAGTGACCGCGGGCGCGGATTTCGGCATAGCCGAACTCGCGCTTGCCCGAGCTCTCGACCTTGCCGCCGAGCTGTTGCGCCATCGTCTGCATGCCGTAGCAGATGCCCAGCACCGGGACGCCCAGTTCGAAGACGATCTGCGGTGCGCGCCACTCTTCGGCCTCATATACCGAGTTCGGCCCGCCCGAGAGGATGATGCCGGCAGGATCGAAATCGCGGATGAACTGCTCGGAAACGTCGAACGGATGCAGTTCGCAATACACCTGCTGCTCGCGCACGCGACGGGCGATCAATTGCGTCACCTGGGAGCCGAAATCGAGGATGAGGATTTTCTGGTGAGACATGATGGTTTGGCCTCGCAAACGAAAAGGGCGGCCTGGGCCGCCCTCGGACAATCGAACGCGCTCAGTCGATATGGTAGTTGGGGGCTTCCTTGGTGATCTGCACGTCATGGACATGCGACTCGCGTACGCCAGCCGAGGTGATCTCGACGAATTCGGCGCGCAGATGCATCTCGGCGATCGTCGCGCAGCCGAGATAGCCCATCGACGAGCGCAAGCCGCCCATCAGCTGATGGATCACCGCCGTCACCGGACCCTTGTAGGGCACGCGGCCCTCGATGCCTTCCGGCACCAGCTTCTCGACGTTCGCCTCGTTTTCCTGGAAGTAGCGGTCCGAAGAGCCCTTCTGCATCGCGCCCAGCGAACCCATGCCGCGATAAGCCTTGTAGGAGCGGCCCTGATAGAGCACGGTCTCGCCCGGCGCCTCCTCGGTGCCGGCGAAGAGACCCCCGAGCATCACCGCATGCGCTCCGGCGGCGATCGCCTTGGCGATGTCGCCGGAATAGCGGATGCCGCCATCGGCGATCAGTGGGATGCCGGTGTTGGCCAGCGCCGTGGCGACGTTGTCGACCGCGGTGATCTGCGGCACGCCGACGCCGGCGACGATGCGCGTGGTGCAGATCGAACCCGGGCCGATACCCACCTTGACCGCGTCGGCGCCATGGTCGGCCAGCGCCCGTGCGGCATCGCCGGTGGCGATGTTCCCGCCGATCACTTCGATCTGCGGGTAGTTCTTCTTCACCCACTCGACGCGTTTGAGCACGCCCTGCGAGTGGCCGTGGGCCGTATCGACGACGATCACGTCGACGCCGGCTTCGGCGAGCAGCGCGACGCGCTCTTCGGTGCCCGCCCCGACACCGACCGCGGCGCCGGCGCGCAGGCGCCCGAATTCGTCGCGCGCGGCGAGCGGATAGTCGGACGCCTTCTGGATGTCCTTCACGGTCATCAGGCCACGCAGCTCCCAGGCATCGTTGATCACCAGCACGCGCTCCAGACGGTGCTTGTGCATCAGCGCCTTGCCTTCTTCGAGGCTGGCGCCCTCCTTGACGGTGACGAGGCGCTCGCGGGGCGTCATGATGTGGCCGATCGGCTCGTCGAGGCGCGTTTCGAAGCGCAGGTCACGATTCGTGACGATGCCGACCACGCGGCCGTCCTCGACCACCGGCAGGCCGGAAATCCTGTGCTGGCGCGTCAGGGCGAGCACCTCGCGCACGGTCATCGTCGGCGGGATCGTGATCGGATCCTTGAGGACGCCGGCCTCGAAGCGCTTGACCTTGGCGACCTCGGCCGCCTGGGCCGCCGGATCGAGATTCTTGTGGATGATGCCGATGCCGCCTTCCTGGGCCAGCGCGATCGCCAGGCGCGCCTCGGTCACGGTATCCATCGCCGCCGAGACCAGCGGCAGGTTGAGGCGGATCTTGCGCGTGAGCTGGGTGGCGAGGGAGACGTCGCGGGGCAGGATCGTCGAATGGGCGGGAATCAGGAGAACGTCGTCGAAGGTCAGGGCCTTCTTGATCAGTCGCATGCTGTTATCCTTTTATCCAAAAACGTATTATACGAGGCTAGCCAGACAGCGACAAATCCCGGACACCCCTCCCGATCCATCCATAACCTTATCGCGAGACATATCCATGCGCCTGCTCACTGCCAGCCCGATCCTGCTCATCCTGTTGCCTTTCGCCACCGCGGCACAGGTTTACTCCTGGAAAGACGCCAGCGGGAAAGTCCATTATGGCGACCGCCCGCCCGCGGAGCGCCAAGTCCAGGTGCGACAACTGCCGGCGGCGCCGAGCGCGACCGGCGACGCCGAAGCCGCGCGCAAGGCGGCGGCCGAGCGCCAGTTCGCCCAACGCGAGAAGCAGGCCGGAAGCGAGGCCGGACAGACGCCGGAAGACCCTGCGCAGACGAAGATCCGCGCCGAAAACTGCCAGCGCGCGAAAAGCACGCTGGCCGCGCTCGAATCGGGTCAGATACGCTTCACGCTGAATGAAAAAGGCGAGCGGGTCGCTCTGGATGGTCAGTTGCGCGAAGAGGAGCTCGCCCGCGCGCGCAAGGCGGTCGCCGACTGGTGTTCGCCGCCCGCCGGCAAATGATCACTCGGCGGCGGCCTCCGCCGCGCCGCCGCCTTTCTTCATGGCCTTGCCCTCGGCGGCGCGCTGCTTGCGCACTTCTTTCGGGTCGGCGATCAATGGGCGGTAGATTTCGACGCGGTCGCGGTCGCGCAACACCGTGTCCAGCTTGGCGATCTTGCTGTAGATGCCGAACTTGCCCTTCGCGAGATCGATTTCCGGATATTTGGCGAGCAGTCCGGAGGCTTCGAGCGCCTGCTGCAGCGTCGCGCCGGCGGGCAAACTGAGCGGGATCACCTCCTGCCGCGTGGGCAGGGCGTAGACGACTTCGATGTGGATGCTGTCAGCCATGGATCTGGTGGGCGCGCTTGACGAAGGAATCGACGAAGGTATTGACGATGTGGCCGAACACCGGCCCCAGCGCCTTCTCCAGCAGTTTATTGGAGAATTCGTAATGCAACTGGAATTCGATCTTGCAGCCGGCATCGCCGAGCCGGGTGAAGCGCCAGCTGCCGTCGAGGCGGCGGAATGGCCCCTCGCGGAACGCCAGCCTCATCAGGTGGGGCGGCTTCTTGGTGTTCTCGGTGGCGAAATGCGCCTTGATGCCGCGATAGTGGATGTGGATGCGCGCCGCGGTCATCTCGGCCGTGCGCGCCAGCACCTCGACGCCACCGCACCAGGGCAGGAACTGCGGGTAATCCTCGACGTGATCGACCAGCTCGAACATCTGTTCGGGCGTGCGCATGATCAATACCGATTTTTCGACGAGGGCCATGGCGAGGGGCTGCTTTACAATCCTGCCATTCTAACGCCACGCCCCCTTCTCCCCACGCCCGGCACATGAGCATCGTCGAAAACAAGAAGGCCTTCCACGACTACTTCATCGAGGAAAGATTCGAGGCCGGCCTGGTGCTCGAAGGCTGGGAAGTGAAGGCGATCCGCGCCGGCCGCGTGCAGCTCAAGGAAGCCTACGTGATCGTCAAGAATGGCGAAGTCTGGCTGCTCGGCTGCCACATCAGCCCGCTCTCCACCGCCTCGACCCACGTCAAGCACGACCCGGTGCGCACGCGCAAGCTGCTGCTGCACGAGCGCGAGATCGCCAAGCTGATCGGCAAGGTGGAACGCGCCGGCTATGCGCTCGTCCCCCTCAACCTGCACTTCTCGAAGGGGCGCATCAAGCTCGAAATCGGCCTGGCCAAGGGAAAGAAGCAATACGATAAAAGAGAGAGCGAAAAGCAGCGCGACTGGCAACGGGAGAAAGCCCGGCTCATGCGCGAGAAGGCATGAGCCCGACCACCCTCCTCTGGCTGATCGCGGGCAGCCTGATGCTGCAGCCGTTGTCGACCGACCTCTACCTCGCCTCGCTGCCGCATCTGGCCACTGGCTTCGGCGTCTCTCCGGCCGCGGCGCAGCAGACGCTCTCGCTCTTCGTCATCGGCTTCGGCGTCGCGCAGCTTGCCAGCGGGCCACTCTCTGACCGCTTCGGCCGCCGCCCGGTGCTGCTTTGGGGGCTCGCCCTCTACATCGCCGCCAGCCTCGCCTGCGCGGCTGCGCCGACGCTCGGCTGGCTGATCGCCGCCCGCTTCGTCCAAGCCGCAGGATGTTGCACCGCGGTCGTCGTCGCCCGCGCGCTGGTGCGCGATGCCTTCGCCCCTGCCGAAGGCGCGCGCGTTCTCGCCAAAGCCAGCTCGCTGCTCGCGCTCGCGCCGCTGATCGGCCCGGTGCTCGGCGGCTATCTGCAAGTCGGGTTCGGCTGGCGCGCAGCCTTCGTCTTCCACACCTTGTTCGCCATCGCCCTGCTCGCCGCCACGGCGCGACTGTTCCGCGAGACCCTGACGTATCCCGATCCGGAAGCGACGCGCATCGGCCGCCTTTACACCACTTACTGCCGTATCGCCAGCGCCGACTTTTTCTGGGCCTGGGCGCTGCCCGGCGCGCTTTCCTACGCGGCGATCTTCGCCTTCATCTCCGGCTCGTCCTTCGTGCTGATCGACGTGCTCGGCGTGCCCACGCATCTGTATGGCTACTGCTTCGCCTTCGGCGTCAGCGGCTATCTCATCGGCACGATTGCCTGCCGCCGCCTGCTCGCGCGCCTGGGCCTGCCGGGGGCGATGAGGGTCGGCGTCTCGATCTCGCTGTTTTCCGGCCTGCTGTTCGCCGCGCTGGTACTGGCCGGCGTGCATCACTGGTCGGTGGTGCTGCTCTGCCAGTTCCTGACGATGGGCGCGCACGGCATCAACTTCCCCTGCGCGCAAGCGGGCGCGGTAGCGCCCTTCCCGCGCGAGGCCGGCGCCGCGGCCGGCCTGCTCGGCTTCTTCACGATGGTCGCGGCGCTCGTCACCGGCACCTGGGTCGGCATCAGTCACGACGGCACGATCAGGCCGCTGGCGCTGACCTCGGCGACGCTCGGCGTGCTGCTCTTTGCCAGTGCCTGGATGCTCAGGCGGCAGCGGCAGGCAAACGTCTGATCAGCCTTTCCGGCCGAGAACCGAACGGATCGTCTCCTGCAGATCGCCCGGGATCAGGATCGTCTTGGCGTTTTCCGATGCCGCCAGCTTGCTCATCGCCATGATGTATTTCTCGCCGAGCAGGTAACGCATCGGCGCCTCCTGCTCGCCGATCGCCACCGTCACGCGCTTGATCGCCTCGGCGGAAGCCTCGGCCAGCGTCACCTGCGCCTCGGCGTCGCGGCGTGCCGATTCGAGCCGCGCCTCGGCCTGCAGGATCATCGACTGCTTCTCGCCTTCCGACTTGGTGACCATCGCCTTCCTTTCGCGCTCGGCGGCGGCCTGCATCTCCATCGCCTTCTGCATCGAGGGGCTGGGCTTGATGTCCTGGATCTCGACCGATTTGACCGTCAGGCCCCAGTCGATCGCCTCGTCGGCAATGCTCTCCCGCAGCCGCGCCTTGATCTTGTCGCGGTTGGAGAGCGCCTCGTCGAGGTTCATCTCGCCGATGATCGAGCGCAGCGTGGTCATGATCATGTTGCGGATCGCCTCGGCGAAGTCGGTGACGCCATACACCGCCTTGATCGGATCGGTGACCTTGATGAAGGCGATCGCGTTGGTGACGATCACCGCGTTGTCGCGCGTGATCACCTCCTGCTCCTGCACGTCGAGGATGATGTCCTTGGTGACGAGCTTGTAGCGCACCTGGTCGAGATAGGGAATGATGATGTTGAGGCCCGGATGCAGCGTGCCGTGATACTTGCCGAGCCGCTCGACGATCCATTCCTCGCCCTGCGGCACGATGCGGATGCCCTTGGCGAGCGTGATGCCGGCGAATACCAAGAGCGCAATGACGAAGATCATCATGTCCATGTCAGACCCTTTCGACTTTCAGGAAACTGCCCTCGACCGCGACGACGCGCACGCGCTCGCCGCTCTTGATCGCCTCGTCGGCGATACAGGTCCACACATCGTCGCCCAGCAGCGGCTTCTGGAAGCGCACCTCGCCCTTCTCGAAGGGCGCCACGTCGCGCACCAGCAGGCCAACCTCGCCGATCACGTCGGCATCGGCCATGCCGATCCTGGTCTTGTGCATGCCTGGCTTGAAGACCTTGAACCAGGCCGCCACCAGCACCAGCGAGACGATCAACCACAGGCCGAGCTGCGCGGTGAGCGTCAGGTCCGCCAGCGCCACGGCCAGGGCCACGACGAGCGCCCCCGCACCGAACCAGATCAGCACGAACGAGGGCACCACCAGTTCCGCGACGATCAGCACGATGCCGCCGACCGCCCAATGCCACCATGCGAGATCCATCCGTTTTCCTCCGTCATGCCACCGCGACGACGGAGACTTTACCGGAATTCGCGTTGGCGGCGCATTTCGAACAGGCAAATGGCGGCGGCGGCCGCCACGTTGAGCGATTCGCAATCGGGCGCGAGCGGGATGGTCGCGCGCCGCAACGCCCGCGCGACCAGGCCGGCAGAGAGCCCCTGCCCCTCGTTGCCGAACAGCCAGGCGACGGGTCTGGTCAGATCGAGCGCATAGAGGGGTTCGCCCTCGCGCGCGACAGTGGCAATGGAAAGGCCGGGATAGCCCTTCAGGAAAGCTGCGAGATCGACCTGTTCGCGCAGGCGCAGGCCGAAATGCGCGCCCTGCGCGGCGCGCAGCACGCGTGGCGTCCAGGCGCCCGCACAACCGGGCCCGAGCAGCACGTCGCGCACCCCGGCCGCCGCCGCGGTGCGCAGCAGCGTACCGACGTTGCCGGCATCCTGCACCGCGTCGAGCAGCAGGCAATCGCCCGTGATCTCGAAACTCGGCGCTGACGGGACGGCAGGTATGGCAATGCGGGCGAGGAGGCCGGCCGGCGAGGCCAGCTCGCTCAAGCTGCGGAACAAGGCATCGGGCAGGCAGAGCGTTTCGGCCTGGCCGGCACGTTCGATCAGCGCCAGGACTTCCGGGTTTTTCACGGCGCTCTCGCTCACCACGACGAGATCGGGAAGCACGCCGTGATCGAGCGCGGCGGCGACCAGGTGCGGGCCTTCGAGCACACTCTTACCGCTCGCCCGCTGCTTGCGCGCATCGGCGAGCAGCAGGCGCAGCGCCTTGAGTTTCGGATTGTCGCGCGAGGTGACCGTCTTCATGCAAACAGCATTAGTTGGCGCACCGGCGCGAAGCTCTTGCGATGCGCCGGACACGGCCCGTGCCTGCGCAGCGCGGCCAAGTGCGCCGGCGTGCCATAGCCCATGTGCCGGTCGAAGCCATACTGGGGAAAACGCTCGTGCAAAAGACGCATGCCGGCATCGCGCACGGTCTTGGCGAGGATCGAGGCGGCCGAGATTTCCGGCACCGAGGCATCGCCGCCGACGATGGCGCGGGCGGGCATGGCCAGCGCGGGACAACGGTTGCCGTCGATGAGCGCCTCGCTCGGCATCAGCGTCAAGCCGGCGACGGCACGCTGCATCGCCAGCAAGCTGGCCTGCAGGATGTTGAGGGTGTCGATCTCCTCGACCGTCGCTTCGGCCACACTCCAGGCCAGCGCCCTGGCGCGGATTTCGTCCGCGAGTTTCTCGCGCTTGGCGGCCGTGAGTTTTTTCGAATCGTCCAGGCCGACGATCGGCCGCGCCGCATCGAGGATCACCGCCGCCGCGACCACCGGCCCGGCGAGCGGGCCGCGTCCGGCCTCATCTACTCCACAAATGAATGGCCCGCCCCCCTTCACCCCCCTCTCGGGGGGTTCAAAAATGCTCGCTACGCTCGATATCACGGGCGTCTTCGTAGAATCCTGGTTGCAAATTGCGCCTGGCGGCGCGTGCCGCGTTTGCTCGGGGCGGCCCGTCGCAAACGCTGCATCGATATCCATCGAACTCCCATCTCATATCGTCTGGCCGAGCATCGGTAGGATCGCCGCCGCCGCCCTCTCGGCAGTGTTCTGCCTGAGCTGCCGATGCAAGTCGGTGAAGCACGCGGCCAAGCGCCGGCGCACCTCGGCATCCAGCACGAGATTGCCGAGCGCCTGGGCGAGGTTCTCCGCTGTCGCTTCGTCCTGCAGGAATTCCGGCACGACGAAGCGGCCGGCGAGGATGTTCGGTAGCCCGACCCAGGGCTGGTAGCGCATGCGCTTCATCAGCCGCCATGACCACGGCGACATGCGATAGGTGATCACATGCGGTGCCTTGAGCAGCGCGGCCTCCAATGTCGCCGTGCCGCTCGCCACCAGTGCGCCATCGCAGGCGGCAAGCGCCTCCTGCGCATGGCCGAACAAGAGCTTCATGCAGCCGACGACGGGCGGCGCCGCATCGAGCTCGATGTGCGTGACTTCGAAGCCGGGGCGCACCGGCGCCTCCTTGATCAGCCAGTCCTGGAATCCCAGCTTCCAGAGCGCTTCCTCGAACAATGTGCGCGTCTCGCGCGAGACCAGCGGCACGAGAAACACCGCGTCGGGGAAGCGCTCGCGCAGCAAGGCGGCCGTGCGGATGAAGAGCTCCGCATGGAATGCGACTTCCGACTGGCGGCTGCCGGGCAGCAGGGCGATCACCGGGCCGCCGGCGCCATTCAGGCCCAGGCGTTCGCGCGCCGCCTTGCGCTGCGATTCGACCGGCAGCACGTCGGCGAGCGGATGGCCGACGTAATCGACCGGCAGGCCGACTTTTTCATAGAGCGGCGGCTCGAAGGGAAACAGCGCCAGCAGGCGGTCGCAGGCGCGCGCGATCTTCTTGACACGCCCGCCGCGCCAGGCCCAGACCGAAGGGCTGACGTAATGCACGGTGCGGATGCCGGCGCGCTTGAGGCGCCGTTCCAGCCAGAGGTTGAAATCCGGCGCATCGACGCCGATGAAGACGTCGGGCGGATCGGCGAGCAGCCGCTTGAGCAGCTGTTTGCGTACGCCGGCGATCCTGCGGTAGTGCTTGAGCACCTCGGCGTAGCCGCGCACCGCCAGGGTTTCCGCCGGCCACCAGGCGGTGAAACCGGCGCGCTGCATCTTCGGCCCGCCGATGCCGTAAAACTCGGCGCTGGCGAGACGGCACTTCAATGCCTCGATCAGATGCGCGGCCAGCAGATCGCCCGAAGCCTCGCCGGCGACCAGCGCGATGCGAACCGCCATCTATCGAATGATGCCGCGGCCGGGTGCGGCAAGGAATTCGGCCAGCGGCACGAGTTCGGGGACGCCCGCCTGCGCATCGACGGAGATCGCCGCGATCGCCTCGTCGAGTTTGAGGCCGCTGCGGTAGAGCGTCTTGTAGGCGCGGCGGATGCTAGCGATCGTTTCCGGCGCGAAGCCGCGTCGCTTCAGGCCTTCGCTGTTGATGCCATGCGGTGCGGCCGGATTGCCGGCAGCCATGACATAGGGCGGGATGTCCTGTAGCACGACGCTGCCCACGCCCGTCATGCAATGCGCGCCGACGCGCACGAACTGGTGCACGCCGGTGAAGCCGCCGAGGATCGCCCAGTCGCCGACATGCACATGACCGGCGAGCTGCGCGTTGTTGGCGAAGATGGTGTGATTGCCGATCTGGCAGTCATGCGCCAGATGCACGTAGGCCATGATCCAGTTGTCGTTGCCGATGCGCGTCACGCCGGCATCCTGGACCGTGCCGCGGTTGAAGGTGCAGAACTCGCGGATCGTGTTGCGGTCGCCGATCTCGAGCCGCGTCGGCTCGCCGGCGTATTTCTTGTCCTGCGGCATCTCGCCCAGCGAGGCGAACTGGAAGATGCGGTTGTCGCGGCCGATCTTCGTCGGCCCGTTGATCACGACGTGCGGGCCGATCCAGGTGCCGTCGCCGATTTCGACCTCGGCGCCGATGATCGTGTAGGCGCCGACCGTGACGTTCTCGCCGAGCCGCGCCGCGGGATCGATCAGCGCGGTCGGATGGATGCTGACCGCCATCTCATTTATCCAGCTTGCGCATCGTGCAGATCAGTTCTGCCTCGCAGGCGAGCTGGCCGTCGACCTTGGCCTGGGCGGCGAATTTCCACATGCCACGCTTGCTGCCGAGGATGCTGACCTCGATGATCAGCTGGTCGCCGGGAGTTACCGGCCGCTTGAAGCGCGCGCCATCGATGCCGACGAAATAATAGACGGCATCCGTCTCGGGCTTGCCATCCATCTTGCGGAAAGAGAGGATCGCAGCCGTCTGCGCCATCGCCTCGACGATCAGCACGCCGGGCATCACCGGATGGTGGGGATAATGGCCGGGGAAGAACGGCTCGTTCATGCTGACGTTCTTGAGCGCGACGATGCGTTCGCCCGGTACGATTTCGAGCACCCGGTCCACCAGCAGGATCGGATAGCGGTGCGGCAGGTATTCGAGGATCTGGTGGATGTCCATGGCGGTCGGGGCGTTCATCGGGGGTTCTCCAGTTCGGCGAGGCGTTTTTCGAGTGCGCGTATTTTATCGGTCAGCGCATCGAGATGACGCAGATGGGCGAAGTTTTTCAGCCACTCGGCATGCACCTGTAGCGGTACGGTGCCGGTATAGTGGCCGGCTGTCGGCAGCGACTTGCCGACGAAGGTGCCGGCGGAAACATGCACGCCGTCCGCCAGCGTCAGATGGCCGATGATCATCGCCGCGCCGCCGATGGTGCAGCGCGCGCCGATCTTCGTGCTGCCGGCGATGCCGACGCAGCCGGCGATCGCGGTATCGCGGCCGATCCTGACGTTGTGCGCGATCTGGATCTGGTTGTCGAGCTTGACGCCCTCCTCGATCACCGTGTCTTCCAGCGCGCCACGATCGATCGTCGTATTGGCGCCGATCTCGACGTCATCGCCGATGACGACCCGGCCGCTCTGGGCGATCTTCACCCACGCCGCGCCATCTTGCGCAAAGCCGAAGCCGTCCGCGCCGATGACGACGCCGGAATGAATGATCGCGCGCCGGCCGATGCGGCAGCCGTGATAGACCGTCACGCCAGGATACAGCCAGCTGTCGTCACCGATCGCCGCGCCGGCGCCGATGCGGCAGTGCGCGCCGATCACGCAGTTTTCGCCGAGCGTGACCTCGGGACCGATCCAGGCCAGCGGGCCGATCGCGGCGCTCGCTGGCACGGCCGATTCGACCACTGCGCTCGGATGAATACCCGGCGCGGGGCGCGGCACCTCGGCCAGCCACTGCGAGACGCGGGCGAAATACAGATAGGGTTGCGGCGTGACGATCGCATCGCAAGGGCATTCCGGCGCGGCTTCGGCGCTAAGGATCACCGCGCCGGCGCGCGTCGTCGCCAGCTGGCGACGGTATTTGGGATTCGCCAGAAAGCTGAGCTGATCGGGGCCGGCGTTCTCGAGCGTGGCCAGCCCCGTGACGGGTCGCTGCGGATCTCCTTTCAGCTCGCCGCCGAAACGGGCGACGATTTCGCCCAGTGTGCGCGGCATCGCCACTTGCGCGCCGCTTACTTCGCGGCCGGCGCGGCTTCGTTGCTGAGCGCCTTGATCACCTTTTCGGTGATGTCGATGCGCGGGCTGAAATACACCGCCTCCTGCACGATCAGGTCGAACTTCTCGGCCTCGGCGACCTGCTTGATGACCTTGTTGGCGCGCTCGAAAATCGCCGCGAGCTCCTCGTTCTGTCGCAGGTTCAGGTCTTCGCGGAACTCGCGCTGCTTGCGCTGGAATTCGCGGTTCAGATCGGCGAATTCACGCTCCTTGTTGCGTCGCTCGCTCTCGGCCATCGTCATGCCGTTCTTGTCGAGATTCTCCTGCATCGCCTGCAGGCGCTTGGCCATCTGCTGCAATTCCTGATCGCGCTTTTCGAATTCCTTCTCGAGCTTTTGCTTGGCGCGCTTGGCCTGCGGCGACTCATTGACCACCCGCTGGCCATTGACGAAGCCGATCTTCACGCCTTCCGCGAACGCGGGCGCGACGGCCAGAGCAAGCATGAGCGGGGCGAAAACCTTGATGATGCGATTCATGATCTCTCCTGTCTCAGAACACGGTGCCCATCTGGAACTGTAGGCGCTGGGTCTTGTCGCTGTCCTTGCGGTTGAGCGGCTGCGCCAGGCTGAACTTCAGCGGGCCCAGTGGCGAGGACCAGGACAATGACAACCCAGTGCTGTAACGCAGATCGGCGACGTCCATCTTCTCGCCGACGCCCCATACCCAGCCGGCATCGACGAAGGCGCCGAGGCGCAGGGATTTGTCCTTGCCGCTGCCGGGCATCGGGAAAAGGAATTCGGCGTTCATGACCAGGCGCCGGTCGCCGCCGATGCGCTGGTCGGAATTGGTCGCATCCGGATCGACCGGGCCGAGCGAGCCGGCCTTGTAGCCGCGCACCGAACCGACGCCACCGGCATAGTAATACTTGTAGAATGGCAACGGTTTGTTGCCGATACCGCCGCCGATGCCATACTCACCGTTGACCATCAGCGTGTAGTCGCGGCCGACCGGGAAGAAGCGCTGGTATTGGAAGCTGGTGCGGTAATAACGCAGGCTGCTGCCCAGCCCCACTTCGCCGGAAACACGCGCGTTGAAGCCGGACATCGGGTAGATGATGCTGTCGAGCGTGTTCTTCGCCCAGCCGAGCGTGCCGATCACGCCGGAAAACTTGCTGCCGTATTTGTCGATGAACTTCGTGATCGTCGACGTCGTGTAGCTGGTCGTCTTGATCTCGGTGCTATCGACGGCGAGGCCGAAGTTGATCGCATCGTCCTCACCGATCGGGATGCCATAGCGGATGCCACCACCCAGCGATTTCGTCGCATAGGTCGCGACGGTGGTCAGCTTCGTGGTATCGGTGTCGCGCGCATAGACGTCGAAGCCGCGGCTGATGCCATCCACCGTGTAATACGGATCGGTATAGGAGAACGAGTAGAGCGTGTTGATCTTGCTGGTGTTGAAGCCGATGCCGACGTGCTTGCCGCTGCCGAACAGGTTCTGCTGGTTGACCGAGCCCGAGAACACGAGACCTTCGGAGCTCGACAGGCCGGCGCCGAGCATCAGGTTGCCGGTGGGCTTTTCCTTGACATTCACGGTGACATCCACCTGGTCGGTGGTGCCGGGCACCGCCGGGGTTTCGACCGTCACCTCGTCGAAATAGCCGAGCTTGTCGACGCGCGCGCGCGACTTGTTGATTTTCTCGCCGTCATACCAGGCGGCTTCCATCTGCCGCATCTCGCGGCGGATCACCTCGTCGCGCGTCCTCGTGTTGCCCTGCACCTGGATGCGCCGCACATAGACGCGCCGGCCCGGGTCGACGAACAGCGTGAAGGCGACCTGCTTCTTCTCCTTGTCGAGCTCCGGCGCGGCATTGACGTTGGCGAAGGCATAGCCGTCGTTGCCAAGCCTCTCGGCGATCGCCTTGGTGGTCGCCGTCACCTGCTCGCGTGAAAACAGCGCGCCCGGCTTGATCGTCACCAGCTTGAGCAATTCCTCTTCCGGCAGCAGCAGTTCGCCGGCGAGCTTGACCGAGGACACCGTGTAGCGCTCACCCTCGTTGATGTTGATGGTGATGTAGATGTCCTGCTTGTCCGGCGAGATCATCACCTGTGTCGACTCGATGTTGAACTCGACGAAGCCGCGGTCCAGATACCAGGAACGCAGGGTTTCCAGATCGGCGGAGAGCTTCTGTTTCGAATACTGGTCGTTCTTGGTATACCAGGTCAGCCAACCGGGCGTGCGCAGCGTGAATTGTTCGAGCAGTTCCTTTTCCTTGAAGGCCTTCGCGCCGACGATGTTGATCTGGCGGATCTTGGCGATGTCGCCTTCCTCGACGGCGAAGGTGATACCGACGCGGTTGCGTTCCAGCGGCGTCACGGTCGTCGTCACCTGCGCGGCGTAATAGCCCTGCGACAGATACTGGCGCTTGAGTTCCTGTTCGGCGCGATCCACCAGCGAACGGTCGAAGATGCGCGATTCGGCCAGCCCCACTTCGCGCAGGCCCTTGCGCAGGTTTTCCTTCTCGAAGGCCTTGACGCCGACGAATTCCAGCGAGGCGATGGCCGGACGCTCCTCGACCAGCACCACCAGCACGTTGCCCTCGACTTCGAGGCGCACATCCTTGAAGAAGCCGGTGGCGAACAGCGCCTTGATGGCCTGCGCCGCCTTGTCTTCGGTGAGCGTGTCGCCGACCTTGACCGGCAGGTAGCTGAACACCGTGCCGGCTTCGGTGCGCTGGATGCCTTCGACGCGGATGTCGCGCACCACGAAAGGATCGAATGCGGCGGCGCTGGATGCCAGCATCGCCGCGAACACGCCGGCCAGAAGTGAACGTTTCATGCCTCAGAGAGCTTGTGAAGTAACCGTAGCGAGCGGCCCGAGCGCAAGACGGACGGAGCGCAGCGACGAGACATATCGAGTGGATAGGCGAGGAGCGAGCACCGCCCAACGCAGCGATCGGGACGCGCAGCAGGTCTATTCATAAGCTCTTAGCCGGAGATCAGTCGGAATATGTCGTTGTAAAGGGCCAGCCCCATCAGCAATGCAAGCACGGTCAGACCGATTTGTTGGCCGATTGCCATGACGCGTTCCGAGAGCGGTTTTCCCTGGATCAGTTCGGCCAGATAATACATCAAGTGTCCGCCATCCAGCACCGGGATGGGCAGCAGATTCAGCACGCCGAGGCTGATGCTGATCAGCGCGAGAAAGCGCAGATAGTGCTCGCCGCCCATGCGCGCCGACTGCCCGGCATAGTCGGCGATGGTGACCGGGCCGGAGACGTTGCGGATCGACGCCTCGCCGACGATCATGCGGCCGATCATGCGCAAGCTCATCACCGCGGTATCCCAGGTCTGCGTCACCGCGCGCTGCAGCGCTTCGACCACACCGTAGCGCACCGTCACAAGGAACGCGCGACGCGCCTCGGGATCGTCGCGCACCGCGATGCCGATGCGCGCCACCTTCTGGCCACGCTCTTCGACGAGCTCGGGCTCGACGCCGAGCTCGAGCCGCGTCGCCGCGCGCTCCACCTCGATCGTCAGCGGGCGCGCCCCGGCCGCGCGGATCGCCTTCGCCACGTCCTGCCAGCCGGCCATCGGCGCTGCGTCGATGGCGACGATCCTGTCGCCCGCCTGCAAACCGGCGCGCGCGGCTGGCGAGCCTGGCTGCACGCTGCCGATCACCGCCGGCAGGTCGGGAGGCTGCAATCGCAGGCCGAGGGCCGGCAGGACATCGCCTTCCAGCGCCGCCGCCGGCAGCCGCGACAAATCGAGGCGATGGAAATTGATATGGCCTCTTTCATCCTGGGTTTCGAGCTCGATCGCATCGCGTTCCAGCACATGGCGCAGGATTTCCCAGCGCAGCTCGCTCCAGGTCGCCACCGGCTTGCCGGAGACGCTGCGTGCCGTCTCGCCAGCGCCGACTTTCGCTTCCGCCGCCAGCGTGCCCTCAGGCGGCGCGGCGAGGATCGGCCGCGGCTCCTCGACACCGTTATGGAACAAGAAAGCATAGAGCGCGACGGCGAGCAGCAGATTGGCGAGCGGCCCGGCGAAGACGATGAAGGCGCGCTTGGCGAGGCTCTGGCGGTTGAAGGCGCGCGGTAGTTCGGCGGCGGGCACCTCGCCTTCGTGCTCGTCGAGCATCTTCACGTAGCCGCCGAGCGGAAACGCGGCGATCTGCCATTCGGTGCCGTCGCGGCCCAGGCGCCGCATCCAGAGAGGGCGGCCGAAGCCGATGGAGAAACGCAGGATCTTGACGTTGCACAGCCGCGCGGCCAGATAGTGGCCCAGCTCGTGCACGACGATCAGCACCCCCAGCGCCAGCAGGAAGGCGCCGAGCGTCCAGACGACAGCTGAGGAGTTCATCGCTCGTAGCGTAGCAGCATTTCGCTGGCGATGGCCCGGGCCTGGGCGTCGGCGGCGAGGATCGCCGCGAGATCCGGCATCTCCTCGACCGGCATCGCGTCCAGCGTCGCGGCGATCACCTCGCTGATGCCGAGATACGGCAGGCGCCCGGCGAGGAAGGCTTCGACCGCCACCTCGTTCGCGGCGTTGAGCACCGCCGCTGCATCGCCCCCGGCGGCCAATGCGCGATAGGCCAGCGCCAGACAGGGAAAGCGCGCGAAATCGGGCTGTTCGAAATCGAGCCGGGCAATCGCCGGCAGATCGAGCGGCGCGACGCCCGAGTCGATGCGCTCGGGCCAGGCCAGCGCATGGGCGATCGGCGTGCGCATGTCGGGGTTGCCCAGTTCGGCGAGCACCGAACCGTCGACGTATTGCACCAGCGAATGGATCACGCTCTGCGGATGGACGACCACCTCGATCTGCTCGGCTGCGACGCCGAACAGCCAGTGCGCCTCGATCACTTCCAGCCCCTTGTTCATCATCGTCGCCGAATCGACCGAGATCTTGCGCCCCATCGACCAGTTCGGATGCGCGCAGGCCTCCTCCGGCGTGACGCTCTTGAGCCTCTCCAGCGGCACGTCGCGGAACGGCCCGCCCGAGGCGGTCAGCAGGATCTTGCTGACTCCCGCTCGCGCGGGCTGGCCGGCATAGTCGGCCGGCAGCGACTGGAACACCGCGTTGTGTTCGCTGTCGATCGGCAATAGCACGGCGCCATGGGCCTCGACCTCGGCCATGAACAAGTGACCGGCCATCACCAGCGCTTCCTTGTTGGCGAGCAGCACCTGCTTGCCCGCGTGCACCGCGGCCAGCGTCGGCTGCAAGCCGGCGGCGCCGACGATCGCGGCCATCACCGCATCGACCTCGGGCAACGCGGCGACGAATTCGAGCGCCGCGGGACCGGCCAGCATCTCGGTGGCGAGTCCTGCCTCGCGCAAGCGCGTGGTCAGGCTGGCGGCATCCTCCTCGCGCCCCACCACCGCGTAACGCGGCCGATGCCGCAGGCATTGCTCATACAGCACCTCGACGCGGCTGTTGCCGGTCAGCGCGACGATCTCGAAACGATCCGGATGGCGCGCCACGACGTCGAGCGTGGACACGCCGATCGAACCCGTCGCACCGAGCACCGTGAGCTTCTTCATGGCTGCCAGAGATGGAAGCCCAGCGCGACGAGCGGCAGCGTCGAGAGCTGGCTGTCGATGCGGTCGAGGATGCCGCCATGGCCGGGCAGCAATTGGCTGCTGTCCTTCACACCGGCCTGGCGCTTGGCGAGCGACTCGAACAGGTCGCCGACGATCGATAGCGCGGTCAGCAACAGCAGGCAACCGGCCAGCGCGAGCCGGTCGAGGCCTTGCACCGCCGGCAGGAACGGTGCGATCGCAAAGCCATAGACGAGCACGCCGACAACCGCGCCGGCCACGCCCTCCCAGGTCTTGCCCGGGCTGATGGCGGGCGCGAGCTTGTGGCGGCCGAAGGCGCGGCCGCTGAAATAGGCGGCGATGTCGGCGACCCAGACCAGCGCCATCACGGCCAGCAGCAGCAGCGGACTGCGTTCGTGCAGCGCCACCAGCGCCGCCCAGGCCGGCAGGATCAAGACGAGACCGAGCGTCGCGCAGGCGGTGGGCCACTGGCGCTTGAGCCACGGTGGCGCGAAGCCGAGCCAGAACAGCGCGCCGAGTCCCCACAGCAGCGGAAAGCCATCGTCGGGGCGCGTCCAGAACAGCAGGCACAGGCCGAAGGTCAATACCCCATAGGCGATGCGCCCCGCGGGCCGCGCCTGCATCAGGCCGGCCCATTCCCAGGCGGCGAGCGCGGCCACCAGCGCGAACACCCAGCCCGCCTGGCGCGGCGGCAGCAGAAACAGGACGGCGAGGAAACCGGCGACGAGGAACAGCGCGGTAATGATCCGCGCCTTAAGCATTTTTGCTGAAATTCGGCGCTGGCGAGACGGCACCGGCAGCGGCCTGCAGCTGCTCGCTGGTGCGCCCGAAACGGCGCTCGCGCTTTTGGTAGCTCTCGATCGCCGCATCGAGGGCCGCGGCATCGAAATCGGGCCAGAACTGTTCCGTGAAATACAGCTCGCAGTAGGCAAGCTGCCAGAGCAGGAAATTGCTGATGCGCTGCTCGCCTCCGGTGCGGATGAACAGATCCGGCTCGGGCGCGTAGCTCATCGCCAGGAAGGGCTCCAGATCCGCTTCGGTATAGCTGCCGGCCTTTTCGGGATAAGCCAGCACCAGGCCGTTGAAGGCCTGCATCAGGTCCCAGCGGCCGCCATAGTTGGCGGCGATCGTCAGGGTGAGCCGCTTGTTTTCCGCGGTGAGATTCTCGCCACGGCGGATCAGGTCGATCAGGCGCGGCTCGAAGGCGGCCAGATCGCCGACCACGCGCAGGCGTACGCCATTCTGGTGTAGCTTGCCGACCTCGCGTTCCAGCGCCGCCATGAACAGATTCATCAGGAAGCTGACTTCCTCGGGCGGGCGCCGCCAGTTCTCCGAGCTGAAGGCGAACAGCGTCAGATACTCGATGCCGCGCTCGATGCAGGCGCCCACGGTGCGCCGCACGGCCTCGAGACCCTGCTTGTGACCCGCGACGCGCGGCAGGAAGCGCTGCTTCGCCCAGCGTCCGTTGCCGTCCATGATGATCGCCAAATGGCGCGGGACGCGGCGCGGTTCGGGAATGCTGCGCGTGGTGCTGGAAAACATCGCGGTCGACCAAGACGCGACGGCCTAGATGGCCATCAGGTCCTTTTCCTTCTCGGCGAGCAGCTTGTCGATCTCGGCGACGTACTTGTCGGTGAGCTTCTGGATCTCGTCCTGCGCGCGCCGCTCCTCGTCCTCGGAAATCTCGTGTTTCTTGAGCGCATCCTTGAGATGCGCGATCGCATCGCGGCGCAGGTTGCGCACCGCTACCTTCGCGGTCTCGCCCTCGTGCCGCACCACCTTGGTCAGGTCGCGGCGCCGCTCCTCGGTGAGCATCGGCATCGGCACGCGCAGCAGATCGCCCTGCGCCGAAGGGTTGAGGCCGAGATCGGACTCGCGGATCGCCTTCTCGATCTTCGGCGCCATGTTCTTTTCCCACGGCTGCACGCCGATGGTGCGCGCGTCCAGCAGCGTGACGTTCGCCACCTGGTTGATCGGCACCAGGCTACCGTAATACTCGACCATCACATGATCGAGCAGCCCGGTATGTGCCCGGCCGGTGCGCACCTTGGCGAGGTCGGCCTTGAGCGCCTCGACGCTCTTCTGCATCTTGTGTTCGGTGGTTTTCTTCAGTTCCGCAATGATCATGGAAAACTCCCGCAAGGGAACTCAGCAATGCACCAGCGTGCCCTCGTCCTCGCCCAGCACGACGCGCTTCAGGGCGCCGGGCTTGAAGATCGAGAACACGTTGATCGGCAGCTTCTGGTCGCGGCAGAGCGCGAAGGCCGTCGCGTCCATGACCCCCAGGCCGCGGCCGATCGCCTCATCGAAGCTGATCTTGGCAAAACGCGTCGCGGCCGGATCCTTCTTCGGATCGGCGCTATAGACGCCATCGACCTTGGTCGCCTTGAGCACGATCTCGGCGCCGATCTCCGAGCCGCGCAGCGCAGCCGCGGTGTCGGTGGTGAAGAACGGATTGCCGGTGCCGCCGCCGAAGATGACGACCTTGCCCTCTTCGAGATAGCGGATCGCCTTGCCGCGGATGTAGGGCTCGACGACCTGCTCGATGGTCAGCGCCGATTGCACGCGCGCATTCATGCCCGCCTGACGCATCGCGTCGGCGAGCGCCATCGCGTTCATCACCGTCGCCAGCATGCCCATGTAATCGGCGGTGGCGCGGTCCATGCCGGAGGAAGCGCCGGCCATGCCGCGGAAGATGTTGCCGCCGCCGATCACCACGCCGATCTCGACGCCGAGCTCGGCCACCGCCTTCACTTCATTGACGATGCGCCAGAGCGTCTCACGATTGATGCCATAGGCATCATCGCCCATCAGCGCCTCGCCCGAGAGCTTGAGCAGGATGCGCTTGTAGCGGGGGGTGGCGGCGGGCATGGCGCGGCTTACTTCTTGGCGGCGGCCGCCTGGGCGGCCACTTCGGCGGCGAAGTCGGACTGCTTCTTCTCGATGCCCTCGCCGACGATGTAGAGCGTGAAGCCGTTGACCGTCGCGCCCTTGCTCTTCAAGAGCTGCTCGATGGTCTGCTTGCCATCCTCGGCCTTGACGAACACCTGGCCGAGCAGCGTCACGTCCTTGAGGAACTTCTGCACCGTGCCTTCGGCGATCTTCTCGAGCATGTTCTCCGGCTTGCCGGCCTCGCGTGCCTTCTCGATCGCGATGCGCCGCTCGGTGTCCAAGAGCTCGGCGGGCACGCCGGAAGCATCGAGCGCCTTCGGCTTGGAAGCCGCGATGTGCATCGCGATGTCCTTGCCGAGCTGATCGTCGCCGCCCGTGACATCGACCAGCACGCCGATCTTGCTGCCGCCATGCACATAGGCGGCGAGCTTGCCCTTCGCCTCGATACGCGCGAAGCGGCGGATCGTCATATTCTCGCCGATCTTGCCGATGAGCGCGGTGCGCGTCGATTCGACCGTGCCCTCGCCCAGCGGCAGCGCGGAGAGCGCAGCCACGTCGGCGGGATTCTTCGTGGCGACCAGCTCGGCGCAGGCTTTCGCCAGCGCGATGAACTCGTCGTTCTTGGCGACGAAATCGGTCTCGGAATTCACCTCGACCATCGCGCCCAGCTTGCCATCGGCGGACAGATACATGCCGACGACGCCCTCGGCGGCGATACGGGTCGCCGCCTTGGTCGCCTTGTTGCCCAGCTTGACGCGCAGGATCTCCTCGGCCTTGGCCATGTCGCCGCCGGCTTCCGTGAGCGCCTTCTTGCACTCCATCATCGGCGCGTCGGTCTTCTCGCGCAGCTCCTTGACCATACCTGCAGTAATTTCAGCCATCCTCATCTACTCCCGCTGATCATTCTTCCGTTTCTTCTTCGACCTCGACGAACTCGTCGTCGCCGGCCAGCTGCTGCACCACCTCGTTGATCGCCTGGTTCCTGCCTTCCAGCACCGCATCGGCGGCGCCGCGGGCATAGAGGCGGATCGCGCGCGAGGAATCGTCGTTGCCGGGGATCGGATAGTCGATGCCGATCGGGCTGTGGTTGGTATCGACCACGGCGACGATCGGGATGCCGAGCTTGTTGGCCTCGGTGACGGCGATCTTGTGATAGCCGACGTCGATGACGAACAGCGCGTCCGGCAGCGCATTCATTTCCTTGATGCCGCCGAGGCTCTTTTGCAGCTTGGCGAGCTCGCGCGTCAGCATCAGGGCTTCCTTCTTGTTCATCTTCTCGAGCGTGCCGTCCTCGACCATCTGCTCCATTTCCTTGAGGCGCTTCAAGGACTGCTTGACGGTCTTGAAGTTGGTCAGCATGCCGCCCAGCCAGCGCTCATCGACATAAGGCATGCCACAGCGCTGCGCCTCTTCGGCGATGATCTCGCGCGCCTGGCGCTTGGTGCCGACGAACAGCACGGTGCCCTTCTTGGCGGAGAGCTTCTTCAGGAACTCCATCGCCTCGTTGTACTTGGCGAGGGTCTTTTCCAGGTTGATGATGTGGATCTTGTTGCGATGGCCGAAAATGTAGGGGGCCATCTTGGGGTTCCAGAAACGTGTCTGGTGGCCGAAATGGACGCCGGCCTCCAGCATCTGGCGCATGGTGGTGCTCATTGCGATCGATCTCCGATATGGGTTGGTCCGCCACCCGGCCGGTTCCCGCCACTGCAGGCACCCATTCGGCGCCGGGTGTGTGAATTTTGCCTTGCAAAGCAAAGCAAGCTGCGAATTATAAATGCATTTCGCGCAGTACCGCAATGGGCTGAGGCGGCGCGAACTTCCCGGATTCCCGCGGGTTAGAATCCCGAAACCCTCCCCGCCCGACAGAGAAACATGAGCGTCACGATCAAGACCCCGGAAGAAATCGAGAAGATGCGCATTGCCGGCCGCCTCGCCGGCGAGGTGCTCGACTACATCGAGCCCTTCGTCAAGCCCGGCGTCACCACCGAGGAACTCGACCGGCTGTGCCACGACTACATGGTCAAGGTGCAAGGCTGCATCCCCGCCCCGCTCAATTACGCCCCGCCCGGTTACGCGCCTTACCCGAAGTCGATCTGCGCCTCGGTCAACCACCAGGTCTGCCACGGCGTGCCCAACGACCGGCCACTCAAGAAAGGCGACATCGTCAATCTCGACATCACGACGATCAAGGACGGCTGGCATGGCGACACCAGCCGCATGTTCGTCGCCGGCGGCCCGACGGCCGCCGCGATTCTCGCCAACCGCCTGATCCGCGTCACGCACGAGTGTCTGTGGCTGGGCATCGCCGCGGTCCGCCCCGGCGCGCACCTCGGCGACATCGGCGCGGCGATCCAGCGCCATGCCGAGGCCAACGGCTTTTCCGTGGTGCGCGAATTCTGCGGCCATGGCATCGGCCGCAAGTTCCACGAAGAGCCGCAGGTGCTCCATTACGGCAAGCGCGGCGAGGGCCTGCGCCTCGAACCCGGCATGGTGTTCACCATCGAGCCGATGATCAACGCCGGCAAGGCGGCGATCTCCGAACTGCCCGACGGCTGGACGATCGTCACCAAGGATCGCAGCCTCTCCGCGCAGTGGGAGCATACGGTCGCCGTGACGGAGACCGGCGTCGAGGTGCTCACCCTCTCCGCCGGCGCGCCGCCAAACCCCTTCCAGCGCTAGGGCCTGTCGATGCCGCCCGCGTGCCCGCCGCCGGGTGAAGACCTGATCCCGTTTTGCCGCAGCACCCTGCAGGCCGGCCGCCAGGCGCTGCAGGACAAATATCTCGCCGGCGGCAGTCCGGCTGCACTGTTGCGCGGCACGGCCCGCCTGGTCGATCACGTCCTGCGCCATCTCTGGCATGCTTGCGGCATGGACCGGCACCTCGCGCTCATCGCCGTCGGCGGTTACGGACGCGGCGAGCTCTATCCGGCCTCGGACGTCGATCTGCTGATCCTGCTGCCGGAGGAGAGCGGTGAAGGGCATGCGCCACAACTGGAGAAGCTGGTCGGCATGCTCTGGGACATCGGCCTCGAAATCGGCCATAGCGTGCGCACCATCGAGCAATGCCTGACGGAGGCCGCGCGCGACATCACCATCCAGACCTCCCTGCTCGAGGCGCGCTTCCTGTGCGGCAACCGCGTGCTGTTCGACCGCTTCCAGGCCGCCTTCACCGCCCAGCTCGAACCACTGTCTTTTTTCCGCGCGAAGCGACTCGAACAGGAAGAGCGCTACGCGAAACATCACGACACGCCCTACGCGCTGGAGCCCAACTGCAAGGAACATCCGGGCGGCCTCAGGGACCTGCAGATCATCCTCTGGGTCGGCCGCGCCGCGACGCAGGCCCGCAGCTGGCGTGAACTCGCCCGCCAAGGGTTCGTCTCGCCGCTCGAAGCCCGGCAGCTCGCGCGCACGGAAAACTTCCTGCGCCGGGTGCGCATCGGCCTGCACCTGATCGCACGCCGCCGCGAGGATCGCCTGCTGTTCGACCATCAGGAGGCGCTCGCCGCCTCGCTCGGTATCGGCGCCACCGCCCACCGTCGCGCTTCCGAAGTGTTGATGCAGCGCTACTACCGCAATGCCAAGCGCGTCACGCAGCTGAACACGCTGATCCTGCTCGAACTGGCCGCGCGTCTGGAGCAGCACCCACCGGTGGCGCCCTGCATGCTCGATGACGATTTCCAGGTCGATCAGGAACTGCTCGACATCCGCGACGACGACCTGTTCGCGCGCAAGCCGGCGGCGTTGCTGACGAGCTTCCTGCTGCTGTCGCAGCGGCCGGAACTGAAAGGCATGACGGCCCGCTGCTTGCGTGCGCTCTGGCATGCGCGACAGCGCATCGATGCCGCGTTCCGCCGCGATCCGGCCAACCGCGCCAATTTCCTCGCGCTGTTCAAGGCCCAGCGGGGCCTGACCCACCAGCTGCGGCGCATGAACCAGTTCGACATCCTCGGCGCCTATCTGCCCGCCTTCGGCCGCATCGTCGGACGCATGCAGCACGACCTGTTTCACGTCTATACCGTCGATCAGCACATCCTGCAGGTGATCCGCAACCTGCGGCGCCTGGCGCTACCCGAATTCGCCCACGAATATCCGGAGCATTCGCGCCTGATGGCGGATTTTCCGGAACGCTGGCGGCTGTATGTCGCCGCCTTGTTCCACGACATCGCCAAGGGGCGCGGCGGTGACCACTCGAAGCTCGGCATGCATGATGCGCGCCGCTTCTGCCGCGCTCATGGCATCGGCAAGGACGACACGGCTCTGATCGTCTTCCTCGTCGAGCATCATCTGACGATGTCATTGTTCGCGCAGAAACGCGATCTCACCGACCCGGAGGTGATCCGCCGCTTCGCCAAGCTGGTCGGCACCCACGAGCGGCTGACCGCGCTCTATCTGCTCACCGTCTGCGACATCCGCGGCACCAGTCCGCGTGTCTGGAATCCGTGGAAGGCCAAGCTGCTCGACGACTTATACAAACTGACACTGCCGCTCGTCACCGGCAAGACGGCAAGCCCCTTGGGCGGCATCGAAGAGCGCCAGGAAGAAGCACGCGGCCGGCTGCGTCTCAAGGGACTGCGTCCCGGCATCGAAGACGCGCTGTGGCGTGAGCTCGACACCGCCTATTTCCTGCGCCACGACAGCGATGAGATCGCCTGGCACACGCAACTGCTCTACCACCGTCCGGCGCCTGCGGCGCCGCTGGTGCGGGCGCGCATGAACCCGGCGGGCGCCGGCTTGCAGGTGATGATCTACGTGCGCGACCAGCCGGAACTGTTCGCGCGCATCTGCGGCTTCTTCGCCCGGCTCGGTTTCACGATCGTCGATGCCAAGATCCACACCACGCGTCACGGCTACGCGCTCGACAGCTTCGCGCTGCTCGACCCGGAACAGCAAATGCCCTACCGCGACATGCTGAGCCTGATCGAGCACGAGCTTGCGAAAGAGCTCGCGCAGCTACCACCGCTGGCGCCGCCGCCGCGCGCCCGCCTGTCCCGGCGCGCGCGCCACATGCCGCTCGCTCCGGAGGTCTCGATCCGCGGCGACGAGGATGGCAAGCATCATCTGCTGTCGGTGGTCGCCGCCGACCGCACCGGATTGCTCTACGCGATCGCGCTGGTGCTGGCGCGGCACGGCATCTCGGTGCATGGCGCCAAGATCATGACGCTCGGCGAGCGCGTCGAGGACACTTTCCTGATCAGCGGCGCGGAACTCGGCCAGACCGCGACGCTGGTGCGGCTCGAACAGGAACTGCTCGAAACCCTAAGGATTCAGTGAAAGTCGGCGCTGGCGGCACGGCACCCTTCAGAACCCGGCGGCGCACAGGTGCTCGATCACCCGACGCACCCTGCCGAGCGCCTCCGCCAATACCGCCTCGAGCTGATCGAAACGGATCGCCGTCTTCGAATCACCGCGGCCGGCGGCCCAGTTGGCGACCGCGCAGATCGCCGCATAAGGGATTTCCAGCTCGCGCGCCAGCCCCGCCTCGGGCATGCCGGTCATGCCGACGACATCGGCGCCGTCGCGCGCCAGCCGCTCGATCTCGGCGGCGCTCTCCAGCCGCGGCCCCTGCGTCGCGGCATACACCGCCGTGCCGGCCATCTCGATGTCGATGGCGTCCGCGGCGCACAGCAGCCGCTCGCGCAGGGCACGATCGTAGGGTTCGGTGAAATCGACATGCACGACCGGCGCCTCGCCGCCATCGAAGAAAGTATGCGGCCGACCCCAGGTGTAATCGATGATCTGGTGCGGCACCGCGAGCGAGCCCGGCCCCAGGTCGGCGCGGATGCCGCCCACCGAGGCGACCGAAATGATGCCGGTCGCGCCCGCCGCCTTGACCAGCGCCCAGAGATTGGCGCGGTAATTGACGCGATGCGGCGGTATCGTATGACCGTGGCCATGACGCGGCAGGAACACCACCTCCTGCCTGCCGATGCGGCCGAAGGTGAGCACGCCCGAAGGATCGCCGTAAGGCGTGCGTACGATTTCGCGGCGGGTTTCCGCGAGACTGGCCAGCTGCGTGAGGCCGCTGCCGCCGATGACTGCCAACATTCCGGTCTCCTTCACGATTTCCGACAGGGGCGCTCTGTTAGAATGCCCGCCCTTTTCTTCCAGGCACTCTCCCATGTCCCGTTCCCTGCGCAACATCGCCATTATCGCCCACGTCGATCACGGCAAGACCACCCTCGTCGATCAGCTGCTCCGGCAGTCCGGCACCTTCCGCGAAAATCAGCAGGTTGCCGAGCGCGTGATGGATTCCAACGATCTCGAACGGGAACGCGGCATCACGATCCTCGCCAAGAACTGCGCGATCGACTGGGAAGGGACCCACATCAACATCGTCGACACCCCGGGCCACGCCGACTTCGGCGGCGAGGTCGAGCGCGTGCTGTCGATGGTCGATGGCGTGCTGCTCTTGGTCGATGCCGTCGAAGGGCCGATGCCGCAGACGCGCTTCGTCACCAAGAAGGCGCTGGCGCTGGGTCTCAAGCCGATCGTCGTCATCAACAAGATCGACCGGCCGGGCGCGCGCCCCGACTGGGTGATCGACCACACCTTCGACCTGTTCGACAAGCTCGGCGCCACCGAGGAGCAGCTCGACTTTCCCGTCGTCTATGCCTCGGCCTTGAACGGCTACGCGATGCTGGACCCGCACACCCCGGGCACCGACATGCGCCCGCTCTATGAAGCGATCCTGCGCCACGTGCCGCCGCCCGACGTCGATTCGGACAAACCGCTGCAGCTGCAGATCTGCTCGCTCGATTACAGTCCCTATGTCGGCCGCATCGGTATCGGCCGCATCAAGCAGGGCCACCTGAAGCCCGGCCAGCAGGTCGCGGTGATGTATGGCGACGAGCATCGCGGCGCTGCCAAGGCCGGCCAGGTGTTCGTGTTCAAGGGGCTGGAGCGCGAGCCGGCCTCAGACGCCGAAGCCGGCGACATCGTGCTGGTCACCGGCATCGAGCAGGTCGGCATCGGCGTCACCCTGTGCGATCCGAACCAGCCCGTCGGCCTGCCGCCGATCCTGGTCGATGAGCCGACGCTGACGATGAACTTCCAGGTGAACACTTCGCCGCTGGCGGGACGGGAAGGCAAGTTCGTCACCAGCCGCCAGATCCGCGAGCGCCTGGCGCGCGAGCTGCTCTCCAACGTCGCGCTGCGCGTCAAGGACACCGACAACGCCGACGTCTTCGAAGTCTCCGGCCGCGGCGAGCTGCACCTGACCATCCTGCTCGAAAACATGCGCCGCGAAGGCTACGAGCTGGCCGTCTCGCGGCCGCGCGTCGTGCTGCACGAAGTGAATGGCGAGAAGCAGGAGCCCTACGAGATGCTCACGGTGGACGTCGAGGAGAGCCACCAGGGCGGCGTGATGGAGGAACTCGGCCGCAGGAAGGGCGAGCTCACGGACATGCAGCCCGACGGCAAGGGCCGCGTGCGGCTCGAATACCGCATCCCGGCACGCGGATTGATCGGCTTTCAGGGCGAGTTCCTGACACTGACCCGCGGCACCGGACTGATGAGCCACGTCTTCGACGAATACGGCCCCTGGGCCGGGCCACTGGCCGACCGCCGCAACGGCGTGCTGGTCTCGGCCGAAGACGGCGCGGCGGTGGCCTACGCGCTGTGGAAGCTGCAGGAGCGCGGCCGCATGTTCGTCAATCCGGGCGATCCGGTCTATGAGGGCATGATCATCGGCATCCACAGCCGCGACAACGATCTCGTCGTCAACCCCGTCAAAACCAAACAGCTCACCAACATCCGCGCCGCGGGCAAGGACGACGCGATCCAGCTCACGCCCCCGATCCAGCTGACGCTGGAATCGGCCGTCGAATTCATCGCCGACGACGAGCTGGTCGAGATCACGCCGAAGTCGATCCGTCTCAGAAAGCGCTTTTTGAAGGCGCACGAGCGCAAGCGCGCCGGCCGTGAAGAATCCGCTGAATGAGCTCCCGCCGGCGGTGCGGCGCTGGCTGTGGCGCATCGCCATCGCCAGCGCGATCCTCTCGCTGATCGGGCTTTTCTCCCATACCCCGGTCATGCCGCTGATGTGCAAGATCTACGGTTGAAACTTTTGCCTTCCTTCGGTAGTCTGATACGGCGTAACTCCCCAACAACCTGAGAGGAACATCATGCAACCGTTCGACATCGTCACCCAAACCTCTGCCGAATCGGTCGTCCGTCAGAACCGCGTGCTGCGCAACACCTATGCGCTGCTGGCGCTATCGATGGTGCCGACCGTGCTCGGCGCCCTCATTGGCATCCAGCTCAATTTCTCGTTTCTCGCCGGCAGCCCGCTGCTCTCCTTCCTGCTGTTCCTGGGCATCGCCTGGGGCTTCATGTATGGCATCGAGCGCACCAAGAACAGCGGTCTGGGCGTCGTGCTGCTGCTCGCCTTCACCTTCTTCATGGGCCTGATGCTCTCGCGCATCCTGCAGGTGGCGCTGGGCTTTTCCAACGGCGGCCAGCTCATCGCGCTGGCCGCGGGCGGCACCGGCGCGATCTTCTTCGTGATGGCGGGGCTGGCCGCGACGACCAAACGCGATTTCTCCAGCCTCGGCAAGTTCCTCTTCGCCGGCGTGATCCTGCTGCTCCTGGCGATGCTCGCCAACCTGTTCTTCCAGCTCCCGGCCCTGGCGCTGACGATCTCGCTGCTCGCGGTGGGCATCTTCTCGGCGCTGATCCTCTACGACATCAACCGCATCGTGCAAGGCGGCGAGGACAACTACATCTCGGCCACGCTGGCGGTCTACCTCGACATCTACAACGTCTTCGTCAATCTGCTGAACCTGCTGCTCGCCTTCACCGGCCAGCGGGATTGACCATGAAACTCGGCGCTGGCGGCACGGCACCCCAGCGTGATACGGCGGCGCCCGCAGGGGCGCCGTTTTCGTTGCGATGAACGACCGCCTGCCCCCCGCCTGGTGGCTGGTGTTCGCCGCCTGGCTCGTCGCCGCCAGCGCGACGCTCGGCGCGCTGTTCTTCGGCGAGGTGATGGGACTGCCGCCCTGCCTGCTGTGCTGGTACCAGCGCATCTGCATGTTCCCGCTGGCGATCCTCCTGCCACTCGGGCTCGTCTCGTGGGATCACCGCATCATCCGCTACGCGCTGCCGCTGGCGGTGATCGGCCTGGGCATCGCCCTCTTCCACCAGGCGCTGGTGGCCGGCTGGGTACCGAAAAGCCTCGAACCCTGCGCGCGTGGCGTGCCCTGCTCGAAGACCCTGATCGAATGGTTCGGCTTTTTGACCCTTCCCTGGCTGTCGGTCGCCGCCTTCGCGGCGATCGTCGCGCTGCTGCTCTTCGCCCACCGGCAGACGAGATGAAACCGCGCACCCTCGTCCTCGCCACCGCCGCCCTGCTGCTGCTCGCCTTCGCCACGGCCAGCGCGCTTTATCAGCGCTCGCAGGCCGATGCCGCCGCCCGGCGCGCCGTCTTGCATGGCGACCGGCTGATCCGCCCGCATGCACCGGTGCTCGGCGAGGCCACGGCAGCCGTGACGATCGTCGAGTTCTTCGACCCTGCCTGCGCCACTTGCCAGGCCTTCTACGCGCCGCTCAAGCAGCTCATCGACGAGCATCCGGGCAAGCTCAGGCTGGTAATCCGCTACGCGCCCTTCCAGATCGGCTCGGAACACATCGTCGCGCTGCTGGAAGCCGCCCGCCGGCAGGAAAAATTCTGGCCGGTGCTCGATGCGCTGATGGACACGCAGGATGACTGGAAGCCGCAGCACGAAGCCGAGCTCGCGCGCGTCTGGAAACATCTGGAGGGTCTCGGCCTGGACCTCGAGCGCCTGCGCCGCGACATGGCCGATGCGGAAATCGCCGCGCGCATCCGGCAGGACGAGGACGACGCCACGGCACTGAAGATCGACACGACGCCGACCTTCTACGTCAATGGCCGGCCGCTGCCGGGCTTCGGCTTCAACGTGCTGCAGAAGACCGTAGCGGCAGCATTATCGACGCACGAATAGCGCGATCGACTCGACGTGCGAAGTGTGCGGAAACATGTTGGCGATGCCCGCGCTGACGAGCCGATAGCCTTTCTCATGCACCAGCACCGCGGCGTCGCGCGCCAGCGTCGCCGGATTGCACGAGACATAGACGATGCGCGCCGGCGCCTCGTCGCCGAGACACTTGACCAGTTCGACCGCCCCTTCGCGCGGCGGATCGATCAGCATCTTGTCAAAGCGCCCCCAGCCGGCGAGCCGTTCCGGCGTGACCGAGAACAGGTTGGCGACGTGATAGTCGATGCGCTCATCGAGCCCGTTGGCGACGGCGTTTTCCCGCGCCCGCGCCACCAGCGCGGCACTGCCCTCGACGCCGACCACCCGCGCGCCCAGCCGGGCGAGCGGCAGCGTGAAATTGCCCAGGCCGCAGAACATGTCGGCGATGGTCTCACCCATCCGCACCTGCATCAGATTCATCGCCCGGCGCACCAGCATGCGGTTGACGTCGTGATTCACCTGCGTGAAATCGGTCGGACGAAAGCGCAACGTGACATCGAACTCCGGCAGGCGATATGTCGGCCAGGGCGCGTCGGCGGGATGAAAGGGCACGGCCGTATCCGGCCCGCCCGGCTGCAGCCACAGATGCACTGCCGCTTCGTCGGCGAAGGCGCGCAGCAAATCCTCATCCGCCGGGGTCAGCGGCTCGAGGATGCGCAGCACCAGCACGGCGGGGCCATCACCAACGGCGACTTCGATCTGTGGCAGCCGCTCGGCGATCGAGAGGCGGCCGACGAGTCGGCGCAGTTGCGGCAGCAGCGCGGAAATCGGCGCTGGCAGCACGGCACAGCAGGTCATGTCGGCCACATAGCTGCTCTTCTTCTCGTGGAAGCCGACCAGCACGCCGCCCTTCTTCACCACCTTGCGCACGGTGAGGCGCGCGCGGCGGCGATAGCCCCAGGCCGGGCCGACGATCGGCGGCAGGATCGTCTCAGGTCTGATGCGCGCGATGTGCCAGAAGGCATCCTCCAGCACGCGCTGCTTGATGGCCGCCTGGGCATCGAGCTCGAGATGCTGCATGCTGCAGCCGCCGCAGACGCCGAAATGCGGACAGCGCGGCGCGACGCGCTGGCTCGAAGCCTTGAGCACGGCCTCGACGCGCGCGGTGTCGAATTTCGGCTTGCTGCGCAGGCGCGCGTAGGTGACGCGCTCGCCGGGCAAGGCGCCTTCGATGAAGACGACCTTGCCTTCGACGTGGGCGACGCCGCGTCCGTCGTGGTCGAGCGATTCGATATCGGCGATGTTCATGGGCGGCTCGGTGAAATCGAGCGCGCGATTATAGAGACCCGGATGCCGTGAAGCGGCGAGAGCCGACGCACCGCCTGTTGACCTCGATCAACTGACACGGCACAGGAATTGCTATGCTTGCGCTCCAGCAATGAAGCTCCACCGTCAGATCCTGATTTCGTTCGCCGGCATCCTGCTCGCGGTGCTGCTGCTCTACCAGTTCGTCGCCTGGCAGCTCGCCAGGCAGGCCGCCGAGGACCAGTTGCTCGAGGATGCAGAGCACATCCGCGGCGTGCTGATGAGCATGCGCCGCGTTTATCATCATGCGTTCATGGAAGCCGGCCTGGAGCTCGACGAGAAGACGCTGCCGCTCCTGCCGGCCTTCGCGATGACCCGGATCGCGGACGAACTGAAAAACTTCGACAACACGGGCTTTTCCTTCAACAACGTCTCCGACCGGGCGCGCAACCATCACAACCAGGCCGATGCCGAGGAGCTCAAGGCGATCGCCTTCTTTCGCGAGAACCCGAAGGCCGAGCGCTATACGGCCTCCATCACGGACGCCGATGGCCGCGCGAAGCTGTTCTACGCACGGCCGATCTGGGTCGAGCCCTATTGCCTGAAGTGCCATGGCAACCCCGAGGACGCGCCTGCTTCGATCCGCGCGCGCTATCGCGGCGCCTACGGCTACAAAGTCGGCGATTTACGCGGCGTACTCTCGATCAAGCTGCCGAAGGAACAGATCAACGCCCATGCGTGGCAGGGCTTTCGCTGGCAACTGCTGATCAGCCTGTCGATTTTCCTGGGCGCCGGGGCCCTGCTCGTCTGGCAGCTGCAGCGCGACCTCGCCCGTCCCTTGGCGAGCATATCCGCCGCGGCGCAGCGGCTGGCCGCCGGCGACCTGGCGGCGCGCGCCCAGCCCAAATCGACGATCGACGAGGTGCAGGCGGTCGCCGAGAGCTTCAACCGCATGGCAGCCTCGCTGGATGCGTCACGGAACGCACTCGTCACGAGCGAGGCGCGGCTGCGCACGACGCTCTCCTCGATCGGCGATGCGGTGATCAGCACCGACACGGCGGGACGCGTCGAGTTCATGAACCCGGTCGCCGAAGCACTGACTGGCTGGAGCCAGGCCGAAGCGATGGGGCGGCCGATCGCCGAGGTGTTCCGCATCGTCAATGAGCAAACCGGCGATGCCATGGAAAACCCCGTCGCGCGCGTCCTGCGCGAGGGTATCGTGGTCGGGCTGGCCAACCACACCGTGCTGCTGCGGCGCGATGGGGAAAGGACGCCGATCGCCGATGCCGGCGCCCCGATTCGCGATGCCCGGGGTCAAGTGAGCGGCGTCGTGCTGGTATTCCGCGATGTCACGCGCGAGCGCCTGGCGCAAAAGAAGCTCGCCGAATCCGAAGCGCGTTACCGGCTGCTCGCCGAGCATGGCCGGGATTGCATCACGTTCGAGCGTCCCGGCGGCGGTTTTTCTTATCTCTCGCCCGCGGCCCGCTCCATCTTCGGCCTGACCGCCGAAGAGATCGAGGCCGATGCCCAGCGCCTGATCGAGCGGATGGCAGCCGGAGACCGGCAACAGTGGCTCGACCATCTCGTCCATCCCGAACACCCCACCCAGGGCATGGAGCTGCGCTTCTACCGTCCCGACGGCGAACTCGTCTGGATCGAACACGATTGCGAGCCGGTCTATCAGGACGGCCATTATCTCGGCCGGCGCGGCGCCTTCCGCGACATCACGGCGAGAAAGCGCGCCGAGGCCGAGGTGGAACGGCTCGCCTACCACGACGCGCTGACGGGGCTGCCCAATCGCCGCGAGCTGGTCGAGCGCCTGGCACGAGAGCTCGCCACGTTACCGCGCCAGAAGGCATTGGCGGCGCTGATCCTGATCGACCTTTCCGGCTTCAAACGGCTCAACGAGGCCCGCGGCGAAGCCTTCGGCAACCGCGTGCTGATCGCCGTCGCCGAACGCCTGCAACACAGCCTGCGCGAAGGCGACCTCGTCGCGCGCAGCTATGGCGACGAATTCGCATTGCTGCTGACCGCGCTGGACGGCCACGTGGAGGTCGCCACGAAACAGATCGCCAACGTGCTGGCCAAGCTGCAGCGGGCGATCGCCTTGCCGCTCGTCCTGGACGGCGACGAGATTTCGCTTGCCGTCTGCTTCGGCATCACCCATCTGCCGGCGACGGCCCACGATGATGCCGAAGCCGCACTGCGGCGCGCCGACACCGCGCTGCACCGCGCGAAGGCGAAAGGCCCAGGCGAATTCGCGTTCTATGAAGAGGCGATGAGCGAAGCCGCCCGCCTGCGCTTCGAACTCGAAAAAGAACTCCGCCGCGCCCTGGCTAGCCAGGAGTTGCGTCTTTATCTGCAATCCCAAGTCGATGGGACGGGCCGCATCGTCGGCGCGGAAGTCCTGCTGCGCTGGCAACATCCTGAACGCGGGGTGGTGCCGCCCGGCCAGTTCGTCCCGATCGCCGAAGAGTCGAAGCTGATCGTCGAGCTGGGCGCCTGGGTGCTCACCGAGGCTTGCCGGCTGATGCGCCGGTTGCTCGATGAAGGGCGCCTGCTGCGCCTGTCCGTCAATCTTTCGGCGCGCCAGTTCCGTCAGCCCGGCTTCGAGCGCTGGCTGATGGATCTCGTCGAGGCGCACGGCGCCGACCCGGCGCTGCTCACGCTCGAAATCACGGAAAGTCTCGCCATCGACGATTTCGCGGTCACCGTCGGACGCATGAATGCGCTGCGCACCACCGGCTTGCATTTCTCGCTCGACGATTTCGGCACCGGTTACTCCTCGCTGGCCTATCTGAAACGGCTGCCGATCTCGGAACTCAAGATCGACAAGAGCTTCATCCTCGACGCGCCGCACGATGCCGACGATGCCGCGCTGGTCGACACGATCCTCGCCGTGGCGCGGCAGCTCAAGCTGCGCGTCGTCGCCGAGGGCGTGGAAACCGCGCTTCATGCCGCCTTCCTCGACAGCAAGGGCGAGATCGTCCGCCAGGGTTATCACTACGGCAAGCCGCTGCCCGTAGAAGAGTGGCTGGCGGCGTGGAAGTAAGTCAGCAAGCGCGGCGCATGGCTCAGAGCATGCGCCAGTCGCAGCCGGCGTCCTGGCTGGCGACGCCGATCCAATCGGCGCTGCAGCCGAGCGCCCCGGCCAGCGCCGCGCGCGCGAGCTCGGGCCGGTTGTTCTCCTCGGACAGATGCGCGGCGACGACGTGGCGCAAGCCGCCGTGGGCAACGCGGCGCAACAGCCCGGCCGCCTGGCCATTGTCGAGGTGGCCGTAGGCGCTGCTGATCCGCTGCTTCAACGGCGGAGGATAGCGGCCGTTGGCGAGCATCGCGGGGTCGTGGTTGCATTCGAGCACCAGCGCCGCGCAATCCTTGAGCATCGCGACGATGTGCGGCGTGATGCTGCCGGCATCGGTGAGCACACCCAGCCGCGCCTCCCCATCGGCGAAGACGAACTGGGTCGGCTCGCGCGCATCGTGCGGCACCGGGTATGGATGGATTTCCAGATCGCCGATCGCAAAGGAAGTGTGGCTGTCGAAGCGGCGCACCGGGGTCCCGTCCAACTGCCGGGAAGCCGCGGCGGTGCCGAAGCTGGCATGCACCGTCCAGCCGAAGCGCGCCGCGCAACGGGCCGCGCCGCCGACGTGGTCGGCATGCTCGTGGGTGATCAATACCGCCGTGATGCTTTCGGGCGCGACATCCAGCCGCGCCAGGCGGCGCGACAATTCGCGCGGCCCGAAGCCGCAATCGAGCAGCACGCGCGTGCGGCCCACTTCGACCAGCAGCGCATTGCCCTTGCTGCCGCTGCCCAGCGAGGCGAAACGGATCATCTGGCGCGGACGACGGGTTCAGTGGACGGCACTTTCATCCCAGCGCCGAATTTTTGCCAGCACCTCCTCCATCGCCTCACGCGCCTTTTCCATATCGTATCGGCTTTGCAGGTTGAGCCAGCTCTGCGCATCGGTACCGAAAAACGCGGCCAGCCGCAGCGCCGTATCCGCAGTGATGGCACGCTGGCCGGAGACGATCTCGCCGATGCGGCGCTGCGAAACCCCGATTTCCTTGGCGAGCCGATATTGCGTGATGCCCATCGGCTCAAGAAATTCGTGGAGCAGGATTTCACCAGGCGTGGCCATAGGAATCTTGCGCGGCATGATGCTCCTTCCTCAGTGGTAATCGACGATTTCGACGCGCCAGGCATGTCCGTCGCGCCATTCGAAACAAACCCGGAATTGGTCGTTGATCCGGATGCTCCATTGTCCTTTGCGGTCGCCTTTCAATTGCTCCAGGCGGTTTTGCGGCGGCACGCGCAAGAACTCCAGCGACGCCGCCGCATCGATCATTTGCAGCTTGCGCATCGCCACCGCGGCGATATTGGCAAAACGCCGCGAGCGCTGGCCGCAGAACAATTTCTCGGTCTCGGCGCAATTGAACGACCGGATCATGGTCACCGATACTAACGCATGGCGTCAGTATCGGCAATCGAGTCTTGCTGAAGGGGCAGGATCACTTCAACTGATCGAAGAGCAGGCCGAGGATCTTCTTCGCCGTTTCCGAATTGTCGGCGCCGCCTTCGCGGGTCAGCACGCGCACGTTGCTTTCCGGGCCGTTGCCCTGCACGTGGATGCGGTATTGCTGCTTCGGATCGACCTCGGGCTTGCTCTTGAACAGGTTCAGCGGATTGAGCTTGGAGAGCCAGCCTTCGCCCTCGCCCTTCTTCTTGGGGTCGGCTTCCGGATCGATGTAGCGCACGTAATAGAGGCCCTGGCTGCGGTCGCGGTCCTCGACGGTGAAGCCGACGCGGTCGAGCGCCAGGCCGACACGCCGCCAGGCGCGGTCGAAGGGTTCCTCGATCAGCAGCGTGCCGGTGCCGTCCGGGGCGCGTGCCAGCTTGGCGCGTTCCGGCGCCTTGTCGGCGGCCATCAGCGTCTTGGCGCGCGTTTCCTCGACGCCAAGGCGCACCATCAGGCGGCGCAGCATCTCGGCTTCGAGCTCGGGATCGGGCGGGCGCGGCTGCCAGCGGGTCTGATCCTTGCCTTCGGTGACATAGACCTCATACATGCCGCGATGGCTGATGTAGATCTCGACGGTGCCCGGCTCGGTGCCTTTCTCGATGCGGGTGCGGAACTTGTCGCGCTCGGGTGTCGAATAAAGACTGTCGAACACCTTGCCGATCGTCGAGCGGATGATGTCCTGCGGAATCTTGGCGCGGTTCTCGGCCCAGTCGGTTTCCATCACGCCGGCCTCGGGCAGTTCGAGATCGATGATGAAGCCCAGTTCCTGCCAGAATTCCTTGATCTGCGGCCACAGCTGCTCGGGCGTGCCGGCCACCACCAGCCAGCGCTGCGAGCCGGCGCGCTCGATGCGCATCTTCTCGGCGTTCGGCAGCACCGGCGTCGCCGCCGCGGTGGTGGTGCCGCCCTTGCGTTCGCTGGCATATTCGGAATAGGTGGCGCTGCCCTTCGGCGTGATGTCCGGCACGGCGTAGCGGTCGTCGCGCGAAGGCTGGGTCAGATCGGGCGGCACTTCGAGCGAGGGCAGCTTGCCCGCCGACTTGTATTCGATCTTCTTCGATTCGGGCAGGATGTTGCCGCTGCAGGCGGACAGGAAGGCAACGCTGACGAGCGTGCCGGCGATGCGCAACAGGTTAGGGTTCATGCTCATGGTCAGACGTCGATGCCGGCATCATGCAGCGCGGCGCGCACCCGGGCGTGATATTCGGGCGATAGCGTGGTGAGCGGCAGGCGCAGCGCATCCTGGATCAGCCCCATGCGTGCGCAGGCCCATTTGACCGGGATCGGATTGGCTTCGCAGAACAGCTGCTTGTGCAGGCCCATCAGTTTCATGTTGATCTCGCGCGCCGTCTTCACGTCGCCGGCGAGGCCCGCGGCGACCATCTCGTGCATCAGCCGCGGCGCGACGTTGCCGGTCACGGTGATGATGCCATGTCCGCCCATCAGCACCAGCGCCAAGCCGGTCGCATCGTCGCCGCTGTAGATCGCGAAGCCCGGCGGCGCGCGCTTGATCAGGTCGATGCCGCGCTCGAGGTTGCCGGTGGCGTCCTTGATGCCGACGATGCCCGGCACCTGGGCGAGGCGCAGGGTGGTGTCGTTGGCCAGATCCGCGACGGTGCGTCCCGGCACGTTGTAGAGGATCAGCGGCAGATCGACTTCCTCGGCGATCGCCTTGAAGTGCTGGTAGAGCCCTTCCTGGGTCGGCTTGTTGTAGTAGGGCACGACGGACAGATGCGCGCTGGCGCCGGCGGCCTTCGCGCACTGCGCGAGCTCGATCGCCTCGGCGGTCGAGTTCGCGCCGGTGCCGGCGATCACCGGGATGCGACCGGCGACGTGCGCGACGGATTCACGGATCAGCGTGCAGTGTTCCGCCATGTCGACGGTCGGCGACTCGCCGGTGGTGCCGACGACGACGATGGCGTCGGAACCTTCCTCGATGTGCCAGTCGAGCAGGCGCCGGAGCGCCGGCAGGTCGAGCGAGCCGTCCTCCTGCATGGGGGTGACGATCGCGGGTATGGAGCCTCGAATCATGATGGGTGTGTGGGAACGCGGGTTAGATTTCAGCCAGTGCCTTGATGTGCGCCGAGACGCTCCGGGCCAGCGCCGAGAGCGCATAGCCGCCTTCGAGCATCGAGACGATGCGGCCCTGCGCGCTCTGGCGCGCGACCTCGAGGAGCTGCTCGGTCACCCAGGCGTAATCGGATTCGACCAGGCCCAGCGAGGCCATGTCGTCTTCGTAGTGCGCGTCGAAGCCGGCGGAGACGAAGATCAGCTCGGGCGCGAATTCGGTGAGCCGCGGCAGCCACTTTTCCGTCACCATCTCGCGGAATCCGTCGCCGCGCAGCCCGGCCTTCACCGGGATGTTGCACATGTTGGGGGCGGGATTCTCGGTGCCACAGTAGGGATAGAACGGATGCTGGAACATGCTGACCATCAGCGTGCGCATGTCATTGGCAAGGATGTCCTCGGTGCCGTTGCCGTGATGGACGTCGAAATCGACGACCGCGACACGCGCGAGCCCCCAGTGGTCGAGCGCATGGCGCGCCGCGATGGCGATGTTGTTGAAGAAGCAAAAGCCCATCGGCTTCGCGCGCTCGGCATGATGGCCGGGCGGCCGCACCGCGCAGAACGCGGCCCGCACTTCGCCTTTCATCACCAGATCGGTGGCCAGCACGCCGGCGCCCGCGGCGCGCAGCGCCGCCTGCAACGTGCCAGGCGACATCGCCGTGTCGGGATCGAGATGGTGGATGCCCCGCTCGGGCGCGCTGGCATGGATGAAGTCGATGTATTCCGCCGGATGCGCGCGCATGAGCTGCTCACGGGTGACGAGCGGCGCGTCGTAATAGTTCAGATACATGTCGAGCCCCGACGCGATCAGCCGATCCTGGATGGCGCCGAGCCGGTCGGGACATTCGGGATGATGGGCGCCCATGTCGTGCAGCAGGCACTCGCGATGGGTGATGAAGGCGATCGGCATGGCGGAGGAGTTTCTTCGGCGGCTTCGCTTACAATCTCGGCAGCGTCATTATGGCGCGTTTGCTGGATTGTATCGCATGCCCTCCTCCCCCAACGCCACCCCGCTGGCCGCCGTGCTCGCCGCCGCCAACGGCATCATCCTCGGCAAGGAGCGGCAGATCCGCCTGGCGCTCGCTTGCCTGCTGGCGCGCGGCCACCTGCTGATCGAGGATCAGCCGGGGGTGGGCAAGACCACGCTGGCGCATACGCTCGCGCGCCTGCTGGGCCTCGACTTCCAGCGCATCCAGTTCACCAGCGACATGCTGCCGGCCGACATCCTCGGCATCTCGGTGTTCGACCGCGAGACCGGTCGCTTCCGCTTCCACCCGGGCCCGGTCTTCACCCAGGTGGTGCTCGCCGACGAGATCAACCGCGCCACGCCGAAGGCGCAGAGCGCCCTGCTCGAAGCGATGGAGGAGCGCCAGGTCACCGTCGAAGGCGAGACGCGGCCCTTGCCGCAGCCCTTCTTCGTCATCGCGACGCAGAATCCGGCCCATCAGCTCGGCACCTTCCCGCTGCCGGAATCGCAGCTCGACCGCTTCCTGATGAAGATCGCGCTCGGCTATCCCGACCGCGCCGCCGAGCGGGCGCTGCTCGAAGGCAGGGACCGGCGCAGCCTGCTGGCCGAGACCGCGCCGATCCTCTCCGCCGGGATCTTGCTCGCCGAACAGCAGCAGGCTGCCACACTGCGCGTCTCCCCCGCATTGCTCGACTATGTGCAGGCGCTCGTCGCCCACACTCGTGGCACCGGTCAGACGGGCCTGTCGCCGCGCGCCGCGCTCGGCCTGATCGCCGCGGCGCGCGCCTGGGCGCATCTCGCGGGGCGCGACCACGTGCTGCCCGAGGACGTGCAGGCGGTGCTGCCGGCCGTCGTCGGCCACCGTCTGGCCGCGGCCGGCGAAGCGCGCGACGCCGAAGACATCGGCCGCGCGCTGATCGAGGCCGTGCCGATTCCCTGATGATCCGGGCCCTGCGCCGGTCGCTGTTTGAGCGTTTCGCCGCCTGGGCGCTGCGCACCCGTCCGCCCGAGGCGACGCCGGTCGTGCTCGCGCAGCGGCGCGTCTATGTGCTGCCGACGCGCGCCGGGCTGCTGTTCGCCCTCTCGCTCCTGGTGCTACTGATCGGCGCGATCAACTACAACCTCTCACTCGGCCACGCGCTGGTGTTCCTGCTCGGGGGCCTGGGTCTCGTCACGATCCTGCACACCTTCCGCAACCTCGTCGGCCTCTCGCTCACCGTCGGCGCGCCCGCGCCGGTCTTCGCCGGCGAGACGGCGCGCTTTCCACTGCTGCTAAACAACGCCGCAGAGCACGAACGCCGCCTGATCCGGCTGTTCTTTCCCGGCCAGCCGGTCGCCGTCGTCGATGTGCCGCCGCAGGGCAGCGCCCACGCCCTGCTGCCGCTGCCGGCGCCCCGGCGCGGCTGGCTGGCGATGCCGCGCCTGACGATCGAGACGGTCTGGCCTTTGGGTCTCGTGCGTTGCTGGGCCTATGCCGCCCCCGCTTCGCGCTGTCTGGTCTACCCGTGTCCCGCCCGTGCCGCTCCGCCAGCGCCGACTTTCGCGGGCGTGCAAAGCGGGCGGCTGGCGGGCGATTCCGGCGACGAGGATTTCGCCGGCTTGAAGCGCCACCAGCCGGGCGACCCGCCGCATCACGTCGCCTGGAAGAGCGCCGCGCGGCTGGGGCCGGAAGCGCCCTTGCAGACCAAGCAGTTCGCAGGCACCGCGGCGCAGGCGCTGTGGCTCGACTGGGCGCTCACGCCCGCGGCGCTCGATGTCGACACTCGGCTGTCGATCCTCGCCCGCTGGGTGATCGACGCGGAAGCGGCGGGCCTCTCGTATGGCCTGCGCCTGCCGGGCAAGGAAATCCCCCAGGCGCATGGCGATGCCCATCGCCACGTCTGTCTGAAAGCCCTGGCGCTGTATGGCGAAGAAGCCTGATCCCCCGCCTCAGCCGCTGACGCCGGCCCAGACCGTCTGGCTGCTGGCGACCGGCCTGATGGCCACCGCGCCGCTCGCATCCCAGGTGCCGACCTGGCTCACGGTCGTCGCGGCCGGCGCGTTCCTGTGGCGCACGCTGCTCGCCTGGCGGCGCCTGCCCCTGCCGCCGCGCGGGCTGCTGATCACCGTCACGCTGGCCGCCACCGCCGGGGTGTTCCTCCACTATCGCACGCTGTTCGGCCAGCAGGCGGGCGTCGCGCTGCTCGTGGTGTTCATGGCCCTCAAGCAATTGGAGGCGCGCGCGGCGCGTGATGGATTCACGATCGTGCTGCTCGCCTATTTCCTGACGCTCGCGCAGTTCTTCGAAGACCAGTCGATCCCGATCGCGGCGACGATGATCGCGACCGTGCTGGTGGCCACCGCCGCGCTGGCGAGCCTCGCCGATGCCGAAGGCCACCCGGCCGCGCTATTGCGGCTGACCGGCAGAATGCTCGCGCAGGCGACGCCCTTCCTGCTGATCCTCTTCCTGCTCTTTCCGCGCGTGCAGGGCCCGCTGTGGGGCCTGCCGCGCGACGCCTACGCCGGGCTGACGGGCCTCTCCGACAGCATGGCGCCCGGCACGATCCAGAGTCTGGCGCAATCCGACGCGATCGCCTTTCGCGTCGTCTTCGATGGCGAGGCGCCGCCGAAGCGCGCGATGTATTGGCGTGGCCCGGTGCTCACCCGGCTCGACGGCCGCCTCTGGCGACCCGGTGATACACGCCGCCTCGACGCGCCGCCCTACGCACCGCTGCCGGGCAGCCCGGCTTATGCTTACACGATCACGCTCGAAGCGCACAACAAGCCCTGGCTGTTCGCGCTCGAACTGCCCGAGACGCTGCCGCCCGACGCTTTCTTCACCTCCGACTTCCAGCTCCATGCGAGAAAACCGGTGCGCGAACGGCGGCGTTACACATTGACCTCGTACCCGCAGGTGGGCTTCGCCGCCGAAGCCCCGGCCGTGCTCGCCGCCGCCTTGCAACTGCCGGCCGGCATGAATCCGCGCACGGTGAAACTCGGCGCTGGCTGGACGGCACTCGGCAACCCCGCCGAGCGCGTCGAGCGCGCGATCGCCTTTTTGCAGGCGCAGCGGCTCACCTACACGCTGCGCCCACCGCTCACCGGCGAGCATGTCGCCGACGAATTCCTCTTCGACACGAAGCGCGGCTTCTGCGAGCACTTCGCCGCCGCCTTCGTCGTGCTGATGCGGGCCGCCGGGGTGCCGGCGCGCGTCGTCACCGGCTACCAGGGCGGCGAGAAGAATCCTGTCGATGGCAGCTGGGTGATCCGCCAGTCCGACGCGCACGCCTGGGCCGAGGTCTGGCTCGACGGCCGCGGCTGGCTGCGCGTCGATCCCACCGCGGTCGCCGCGCCCGCGCGCATCGAGGCGGATCTCGCCGCCGCGCTGCCCGAGGGCGAGCCGCTGCCGCTGTTCGCGCGGCCCGGCTTCGACTGGCTGCGCGCGCTGCGCTATCAGTGGTGGGCGATCAACAACCGCTGGAACCAGTGGGTGCTCGGCTTCGATCCGGAGCGCCAGCGCGCACTGCTCGCCCGGCTCGGCATGAACTCACCCGACTGGCGCCGGATGACCGTCTGGCTTGCGGGACTGAGCGGCCTCGTGCTGCTCGTCCTCTCGGCGGCGATGTTCTGGCGCCGCCCGCGCCTCGACCCGGAAGAGCGGCAATGGCGGCGCTTCACCCGCCGGCTGGCCAAACGCGGGCTGCCGCGCCAGCCTTGGGAAGGCCCGCAGGATTATGCCCATCGCGTGGCGAAGGAATTGCCGGGCGCGGCGGACGATATTCGCGCCATCGCCGCGCTCTATGCGAGCTTACGCTACGGCCACGCTGCCCCCGATGCGCTCGCCGCGCTGCGCCGGCGCGTCGCCCATTTCAAACCATGAAACGCCTGATCTTCGCCCTGCTCATCCTGCTCTCGTTCGAGCTGCACGCCGGCAGCTATGCCGCTCGCGAGGACGTGCAGGCCTTCATCGCCGAGATGGAGGAAAAGCATGGTCTCGATGCCACACGGCTGGCCGTGCTGTTCGCCAAGGCACGCCCCCTCCCGGCGGTACTCAAGGCCATCGCGCCGCCGGCCGATCCGCGCATCCGCTCGTGGCAGACCTATCGCGCGCGCTTCATCGAACCAAAGCGCCTCGCCGCCGGCCTGGCCTTCTGGCGGCGCCACGAAGCCACGCTGGCGAGGGCCGAGGCGCTCACCGGCGTGCCGGCGGAGATCATCGTCGCCATCCTCGGCATTGAGACGATCTACGGCCGGCAGATGGGCCGCTTCGACACCTTCAATACCCTGGCCACGCTCGCTTTCGACTACCCGCCGCGCGCCGGGCTGTTCCGCCGCGAGCTCGAAGCCCTGCTGCTCCTCGCCCGCGACGAAGGCCGCGCGCCCGACGGCTATCGCGGCTCCTATGCCGGCGCGATCGGCCTGCCGCAGTTTTTGCCCTCCAGCATCCGCAGCTTTGCGGTCGACTTCGACAATGATGGGCGCATCGATCTCGCCGGCAGCGCCGAGGACGCGATCGGCAGCGTCGCCAACTTCCTCAAGCAACACGGCTGGGAAACCGGCGGAGCCGTCGCGGTGAAAGTCGGCGCTGGCGGGACGGCACCCGGTACGCTCATCGCAGAGGGCATCCTGCCCCAACGGCGGCCCAAGGAGATGGAGGAATTCGGCATCGAGATTCCGGCCGACGCGCCCGACGCCCCCGCCGCGCTGATCGACCTCGTCACGCCGGAAGCGCCGACCGAATACTGGCTCGGCTACCGGAATTTCTACGTCATCACGCGCTACAACCGTTCGAGCTTCTACGCGATGGCGGTGTATCAGTTTGCGCAGGCGTTGAAGGATCTGCGCCTACAGCAATGACTGCACCCCGACGCCGTCGCGCGCCATGCGCTGGCGCAGGCGGGAGAGCGCCTCCATCTGCAGCTGGCGCACGCGCTCGCGCGTGACGCCGAGCTCGCCGGCCAGCGCCTCCAGCGTCGCAACGTCGCGGTCGTTCAGGCCGTAGCGCCGCTCGACGACGTAGCGGTGGCGTTCCGGCAGTTCATTCACCCAGCGCTCGATCTGCCGCGCGATCTCGTCGTCTTCGACCATCGCCTCGGGATCGACGGCGTTTTCGTCGGCGATCGCATCGGCGATCGACAGATCCGGGTCGATGTCGAGCGGCGCGTCGAGCGAGGCGGTGCGCTCGTTGAGCAGCAGGAGGCGGCGGATCTCGTCGACCGGCTTGTGCAGCAGGCCGGCCACTTTCTCCAACACCGGCGTCGGCTCGGCGTCCGCCTGCTCCGGATCGGCGCCGACCTTGCGCAGCGCCATCAGCACCGCGTTGAGTTCCTTGACCACATGCACCGGCAGGCGCACGGTGCGCGACTGGTTCATGATCGCGCGCTCGATGTTCTGGCGGATCCACCAGGTGGCGTAGGTCGAGAAGCGGAAGCCGCGCTCGGGGTCGAATTTCTCCAGCGCATGGATCAGGCCGAGGTTGCCTTCCTCGATCAGGTCGTCGAGCGGAATGCCGCGATGCAGGTAATGCTTGGCGATGCTGACCACCAGCCGCAGATTGGCCTCGATCATCTTCTGCCGCGAGGTGAAATCGCCGGCGCGCACCGCGCGCGCGAGCACGAGCTCCTCTTCCGGCGTGAGCAGCGGCGTGGCGCCGATCTCGTTCAGATACAGCTGCGTGACGTCGTCGAGAAAGCCATCCTCGCCGGCGAGCTCGCCGGTCTCTTCGCGGCTGGCTTCGAGTCTCGCCTCCGCCTCGTCCGCAGGCGAGACGAGGCCGTCGATTTCGTTTTCCTCGTCGGCGGCCGTCATCGCGCAGGCAGCAGCTTGAGTGGATCGAGCGGCTTGCCTTTGTGCCGCAGCTCGAAATGCAGTTTGGGCTGATCGGCGTCGGAATCGCCCAGTTCGGCGATCTTGTCGCCCCGTTTCACCATCTGGCCCTCCTTGACGAGGATGCGGCTGTTGTGTGCATAAACGCTGCTGTAGCCGTCGGCATGCAGCAGCACGACGAGATTGCCGTGCTTTGGATAGACGCCGACGAAGATCACCTTACCGGGTGCGACGGCGCGCACCGGGTCGCCGATCTTGCCGGCGATGTCGATGCCGCGGTTGATCTCCTGCGTGCCGCCATTGCCGTCGCTGTAGCCGGCGAGCAGCTTGCCGCTGGCGGGCCAGCCCCAGTCGATGGCGCTGGCGGGCGTTTCGGCAGCCGGTGCCGGCTGCGGCGCGGCCGCCGGCGTGGCGGCAGGCGGGGCCGATGGCGCCGTCTGCGCTGCAGGCGCCGCCGGCGCGGCCGGCGGAGTTGCCTCGCCTTTCAGACGCGCGAGGTTGGCTTCGGAATACGGCAGCTTGCCACCCTTCGGCGCGCGCTTGACGGCCTCCGCGCTGCCGGGGGCGAAAGTCGGCGCTGGCGACACGGCACCCGTGGCAGGGGCACTATCGAGAGGACGCGCGACGACGGCGCCGCTGCCGATGACCGGCCGCACCTCGGCGCCTTCCGGCGACGGAGTCGCCGCCGAAGTGGGCGCAGGCGAGGCCCCGGGCGGCGTCAGCCGCAGGGTCTGACCGACGACGATGCGGTGACTGTTGTCGAGATTGTTCCAGGCGGCGAGATCACGCGGGCTGAGGCCGTTCTCGCGGGCGATGCTGTAGAGCGTGTCGCCCTTCCTGACGACATGCAGCTTGCCCGCGTCTGCGGCGGGCTGCGCCGCGCGCGGCGCCTCGATGCGCGTCGGCGTCCGGGGCTCGGAGACCGGCGCCGGGCCGGTGCTGGCGCAGCCGGCCAGCAGGACGAGCGCGAGCGTGCAAGAACCACGTTTCATCAGCCTACCCCCGGCAGCAGCGGCACGAAGCGCACCGCTTCGAACACGCCTTCTTTCCAGCCCTGCGCGGTGCGTTCGACGACCACCAGCGTCTGTGCGCCAGCGCCGACGGGAATCACCAGGCGTCCGCCCACCGCGAGCTGCTCCTTCAATGCCAGGGGCACGGCCGCCGCCGCCGCGGCGACGATGATCGAGTCGAACGGTGCCGCCTCGGGCAGCCCCGCCATGCCGTCGGCATGCTTGAGGCGCACGCGCGTAAGCCGCAGGGCCTTGAGGTTCTCGCGCGCCCGTGCCAGCAGCGAGGCGAGGCGCTCGACACCATAGACCTCGCGCGTCAGCTGGGCGAGCACCGCCGCCTGATAGCCGCAGCCGGCGCCGACTTCGAGCGTCTTGCCCAGGCCGGCACGGCCTTCGAGCAGGAGCTCGATCATGCGCGCGACGATGTAGGGCTGGGAGATGGTCTGGCCGAGGATCAGCGGCAGCGCGGTGTCCTCGTAGGCGCGATGCGCCATCGCCGGCTCGACGAAGATGTGGCGCGGCACGACGCCGAGCGCCATCAGCACCTGCTCGTTCTTGATGCCCTGTTCGCGCAGGCGCTCGATCATGCGCGCGCGCGTGCGGTCGGAAGTCATGCCGACACCTCGGACGCCGGCGTGCGCGTTCATAGCCCGAGCCATTCCCGCACGCGGCCCAGTTGAGCGGCGTGCGTCAGATCGATCTGCAGCGGTGTGATCGACACCTTGCCCTGCGCGACCGCGTGGAAATCCGTGCCGGCGCCGGCATCGGCCGCCGGGCCGGCGGCGCCGATCCAATACACCGTGTCGCCGCGCGGCGAGACCTGCTTGACCACCGGTTCGGCCTTGTGGCGCCGGCCCAACCGCGTCACTTCCCAACCGCCGAGCGCGTCGAACGGCACGTCCGGCACGTTGATGTTGAGCAGCACCGGTGCGCCGAACGGCTGGGCGCGGAAGCGTTCGACCAGCGCGCGCACCACGCGCGCCGCGGTGTCGAAATGCTGGCCGGCGAAGCTCGCCAGCGACACGGCGAGCGCCGGCACGCCGAGCAGATAGCCCTCCATCGCCGCGGCGACGGTGCCGGAATAGATGGTGTCGTCGCCCATGTTGGAGCCGAGGTTGATGCCGGAGATCACCATGTCCGGCTCTCCCGGCAGCATGCCGGTGACGGCCAGATGCACGCAGTCGCTGGGCGTGCCATTGACATAGTGGAAGCCATTCTCCGCCGTCTTGAGCAAGAGCGGCCGGTCGAGGGTGAGCGAATTCGACGCGCCGCTCCTGTTCCGCTCGGGCGCCACGACGGTGACCTTGCCCAGATCCCGCAGGGCCGCGGCGAGCGCGACGAGGCCCGGCGCGGAATAGCCATCGTCGTTGGAGAGCAGGAGGTCCATGGGGCGATTTTACCGGAGGCTCGCCATCGTCTTGCGCATGAAGCACAGATCTTCCCATGCCTTGGCCTTGTCCGGCAGGTTGCGCAGCAGATAGGCGGGATGGTAGGTGACGATCAGCGGGATGCCGGCGCAGTCATGCACCCGGCCGCGCGCCCGGGCGATCGTCACTTCCTGCTGGAGCAGCGTCTGCGCGGCGGGCTTGCCGAGCGCGACGATCAGCTTCGGGCGGATCAGCTCGATCTGGCGGGCGAGGAACGGCCAGCAGGCCGCCGTCTCGGCGGGTTCCGGCGTGCGGTTCCCCGGCGGCCGGCACTTCACCGCGTTGGCGATGTAGACGTTCTCGCCGCGTTTCAAGCCGATCGCGGCGAGCATCGCATCGAGGAGCTTGCCGGCCTGGCCGACGAAGGGTTCGCCGCGTTCGTCCTCCTCCGCGCCCGGGCCTTCGCCGACGAACAGCCACTCGGCATGGATGTCGCCGACGCCGAGCACCGCCTGCTTGCGCGTGGCATGGAGCGGACAGGCGGTGCATTCCGCCACCGCCCGGGCCAGCGCCGGCCAGTCCATCGCCGCGATCGCCGCGGTGCGCGCATCGACCGGCATGGCCGCTTCGGCGGCGGGCGCGGCGGCGGCAGCGCGTGATTTCTTCGCCGGCTGACGCAGTTTCCAGAGCGGGCCGAGGCCCATTTCCTTGAGGAGTTGTTCGCGGTTCATGTTTCCCTGGCCATCACGATGGCATCTTCCCTTCCGTCACGCGCCGGATAGTAGGCCCGCCGCCGGCCGATCTCGGCAAACCCCGCCTGGCGGTAGAAGGCGAGCGCCGCCTCGTTCGAGGGCCGCACCTCGAGCAGCAGGCGCGTGATGCCGGCCGTTCGCGCACGCGCGGCGAGGAATTCGAGCAGCGCCCGGCCCCGTCCGGCGCGCTGCCGCTCTGGGGCGATGCCGATCACCAGCAGGTGGGCCTCATCGACGGCATGCATCAACACCGCGAAGCCGATCACCCGGTCCGCTTCGCGCATCACCCAGGCATCATAGCCGGCTTCGATTGCATCGGCGAAATTGCCGCGCGTCCAGGGGAACTCCTGCACCGCTTCCTCGATGGCCAGCACCGCATCGAGGTCGTCCGGTGTCATCGGCGCGAAACTCATCGGCCCCCGCCCAGCGCGTGGCGCTCGGCAATGGTGAGCGCCACCTTGTCGCGCACATAGACCGGCTGCGCCTCATGCGCCGGCACGCCGCCGCCGCGCGCCAGCACCGGTGCAGCCAGCCGCGCCACCGCGCCGGCGGTCGGAAAGACATCGGCGGCGCATGATGCCAGACGCTTGCCCATGCGCTCGCGCAGGTGCCCGCCCTGGCTGCTGGCGAAGCCGTCGCCCGCGCCGCGCCAGCCTTCGCCGTCCGGCAGAGGTGCCGTCCCGCCAGCGCCGACTTTCGGCGCCATCAGCTCATCCACCGCATCGCCGGTCACGAGGTAGGCGCCGAGATAAAGCTCGTGCATCCGCGCGTCGAGACAGGCGAGCACCCGGCCCTCGCCGCTCGCCAGGGCCAGCGCCGCGAGCGTGCCGACCGGCACGACCGGCCGGTCGAGACCGCAGGCGAGCCCCTGCGTCACCCCGCAGGCCAGCCGCAGGCCGGTGAAGCCACCGGGACCGGCGCCGAAGGCGAGGCCGTCGAGCTGCTTCAGGCTCAGCCCGGCTTCGGCCAGCAGCGCCTGCGCCCAGGGCAGCAGCACCTCGGAGCCGCCGTGGGCGAAATCCGCGCTTTTCTCATGCAGGGCGCCATCGCACCACAAGGCGACGGACAGGCGGCGCGTGGCCGCTTCGAAGGCGATCAGATTCACGCCGCGGATTCTACCGGGCGCCCATGCCGGTTCGCGCCCGTTTTTGGCATCGTTGCGACGTTTTCCTCACAGCGGGCGATTGACTCGCCCGCCGGGCGCTCGTATGATGATTCGCAAATATTTTCATACGAACGAGGGAGGCGATGAAATCCCGGTTTCTCCCGATCCCATTGGTCGCCGGGCTGATCCTTTGCATGACGCCGGCGCTCGCCCACGACCTGTGGCTGGAAAAATCCGGCAAGCAGATCACCCTTTTCCAAGGCCACCGCCACAGCGCCCATGCCGGCGCCGAAACGATCGCATACGGCAAGGACTTCGTCACCGCCGCCACCTGCCTCGACGCGCGCGGCGCGAAGCGTCCGCTCGCCATTCTCGGCACGTCGCCCTGGACGGCGAGCGGTGAATGCGCGGCGCTGCTCGTCGAGGCTTCCTCCGGCTACTGGAGCAAGACGCCGTGGGAGACGAAGAATGCGCCGAAGCACGAAGTGCCCGGGGCGATCAAGAGCTGGCGCTCGCTGGAGAGCCTCGAACGGCTCGAAACCTGGAGTGCGGCCTTCTCCCAGCCGCTCGGCGTAGGCCTGGAGATCGTGCCGGGCGCCGACCCCTTCGCACTTCGGCCCGGCGACAAGCTGACCGTACGCGTCTTCCTCGACGGCAAGCCCCAGGCGAGTGTGCCCGTGGCCTACCACGGCGAGACGCGCGGCGAGACCGATGCGGACGGCCGCATCGCGATCCGCCTGCGCCATAACGGCCTTCAGCTCATCTCGGCGAGCCTCGAACGGCCGCTGAAAGACGGCCGGGCCGACGTCGAAATACGCGCCGCGACCTTGCAGTTCGAGCTGCCGCAATGAAAGCCTGGCGATATCTCCTCCTCGTCTGGCCGGCGCTCGCCCTGGCCCATGAGGTGCATACGCACATCGAGGCAAGGGAGGCGGTGGTGATCACGCTCAGCTATGCCAATGGCCAGCCGTTTGCCTATGAGAAATACGCGCTGACGCCGGTCGGGCAGGAAACGCCGCAGCAGGTCGGCAATACCGACGCGCAGGGACGCATCGCCTTCGTGCCCGGCCCGATCGAAAATTGGCGTCTGACGGCGGTTTCCGCCGACGGGCACGGTGTCAACCAGGAACTCTCCGTGCCGGCGAGCCAGCGGCCGATGGCAGGCGGTGCGGAAGCCCTGCCGCGCTGGCTGCTCGCCGGCTCGGGTCTCGCCCTGATCTTCGGCCTGTTCGGGCTGTTCCAGCTCTTCGGGAGACGCAATCGATGAAACGCCTGCTTCGTGCCGTCCTGCTAGCGCCGATTTTTGCCGCCCTGCCCGCGCGGGCGCATCACGGCGTCGCCGGCGTCGGCGCCGCCGCGCTGGAAGGCCCGGGCGCGCCGGTGGAATCGGCCAGCTCGGCGGTATTGCCCGCTGGCAAGACCCTCCTCTATGCCAAACTCGACCACGCCAAGTTCAAGACCTTCGATGCCGACCCCACCCATCCCGAGAGCGATTACGCCGACTTTTGGATGGTCGGCGTCGGCCACGGCTTCACGCCCTGGTTCTCGGCCTATGTTTTCGCCCCCCATCACGCGAAGATCGACGAGCCGGGCGGCCTCGATTCGAAGGGCTGGGCCGACGTCTCGGTCATGGGCCAGATCGGTTTCAAATACGATGACGGTCTGAAGCTCGTGCCCGCCCACGAGAGCCTCGATGACCTGGAAGACTGGCATTTCACCGTCTTCTTCGGCGGCACGCTGCCGACGGGCGATGCCAACCATCGCCTCGCCGACGGATCGATCGACCCCGGCAAGTCGCTCGGCTTCGGCAAGCCTTCCTTCAATCTCGGCTTCACCGCGACCCGGCAGCTCTCGCGCGATGCGACCTTCAACCTCGAAGCCTCGACGATCCGCTTCCAGGAATACCGCTACGCCGATGGCAACACGATGAAGTTCGGCGGCGAAACCCGTCTCAACCTGAGTCTGGCGCAGCGCCTCTTCGCCGATGCGGAACGCCGCCTGCGCGTCGATGGCGTGCTCGAAGCGCAGTATCTGCGCCTCGGCCGCGACATCGAAAATGGTGTGCCGGCGGAGGCCAGCGGCGGCAAGGTGCTCTATCTCCTGCCCGGCGTGCGCCTTTACAAGGGCGGCATGAGCTTTGCCTGCGGCATCAAGAAAGCCGTGTGGACGAAACTGAACGAATCCGCCGCCCAGCAAGGCGCCGAGGGCAAGGAAAAATACCGGCTGATCTTTTCCGTGTCGACGCTGTTCTGATGCACATCCCCGACGGCTTCCTCTCGCCGCAGACCTATCTTCCCGCCGCGGCGATCGCCGTCGGCGCGTGGGGCTGGGCGGCGCGCGGACTGAGGACGACGTTGGACGAGACGCAGGTCCCCCGGCTGGCGATGACCACCGCGCTCGCCTACGGCCTGGGGCTGGTGATGCTGCCCCTGCCCGGCGGCACCAGCGGCCATGCGCTGGGAATCGCGCTCCTCGCGCTGCTGTTCGGCCTGCGCACGGCGTTTCTCGCCTATTCGGGCGTGCTGCTGCTGCAAGCCCTGCTGTTCGGCGCCGGCGGTCTCACCGCGCTGCCGGTCAATGCCCTGGCGATGGGCCTGGCCGGCAGCGCGACGGCCATCCTCGCCTTCAAGCTGCTGCGGCCGCTCAACGAAAGTCTCGCCGTCGCCCTCGCCGCCTGGCTGGCGGTGATGGTCTCCGCCGCGCTGATCGCGCTGGTGCTCGGCATCCAGCCACTGATCGCGCAGCGGCCGGACGGCGCGCCGCTGTTCTTCCCTTTCGGCATCGAGATCACGCTGCCGGCGCTCTTGATCCCGCATGCGCTGATCGGCCTGGGCGAGGCAGCGCTGACGCTGGCCGTCTGGCGCTACGCAAAAGCGCGAAAATGGCTTCCGTGACTTCCCGTCAGACACTTCTCCTCTACCTTGCCGTGCTGCCAGCGCCGACTTTCATCCACGATCCGGCGTGGCTGGGCGCGGGGCTCGCCCTCGCCATCGCGCTGGCGGGAACCGGGCGCTGGCGCCTCCTGAAGAAAAGCCTGCTGGCGATCCTCGCCTTCAACCTGACGGCGAGCCTCGGCGTCGTCATCGTCGGACTGTGGCGCGGCGCGCTCGATACCGGCTGGCTGCTCACCGCCAACCTGCGCGTGCTGCTGATGGCCTATCTGGGCTTTTGGTGCGTCGCGCGCGTGAATCTGCTCAAAGCCTTGCAGGCTTGGCCGACGGCGACGCTGGTCGCCGCGCTGGCCCTCGGCCAGGCGCGTGCGTTCGAGCGACTGATCCGCGATTTCCGGCTGGCCTTCGCCAGCCGTACCCCCTGCCGTCCGCGCCTGGGCGACCGCCGCCACCATGCCGCCGCGCAGGCCATGGCCCTGCTCGACAAGGCTCAGGCGCAATCGACCGAAGTCGCGCTGGCGATGCGTTCGCGCGGCGCTTTCGAGCGATGATCGAGCTCGATCGCATCCGCTTCGGCTGGGAAGAGGACAAGCCGGTGATCGACGGCCTGTCGCTGAAGATTCGGCAAGGCGACAAAGCCGTCATCCTCGGCGCCAACGGCTGCGGCAAGTCGACGCTGCTCAAGCTGATGAACGGCCTCGTCTTTCCACAAGCCGGCACGATCCGCTATCGCGGCGAACCGCTGGCGAAGTCGGCGCTGGCGGACCGGCACTTCGCCCGCCGCTTCCGCCAGGAATGCGCACTGCTCTTCCAGCACCCGGAGGCGATGCTGTTCAACCCGACGGTGCGCGAGGAGATCGCCTACGGCCCGCGGCAGCTGGCGCTGCCGGAACCCGACGCATGTGCCGAGCGCTGGGCGGCGGCGTTCGGTCTCGTTCCCCGGCTCGACCAGCCGCCCTTTCTGCTCTCCGGCGGCGAAAAGCAGAAGGTCGCCTTAGCCTGCGTACTGGCGATCGAACCGCAACTGCTGCTGCTCGACGAGCCTTCGGCGAGCCTCGACCCCGCCACCGTCGGCTGGCTGATCGACACGCTGCTCGAGGCGGACACGACCGTGGTCGCGGCCACGCACAATCTTTCGCTCGCCGCGGAACTGGGCAGCCGCTGCCTGGTGATGGGCGAGGGCGGGCGGCTTCTCTACGACGGCCCGGTCGACGCCGCGCTCGCCAACCTCGCGCTCCTCGAAGAGGCCCGTCTCGCGCACCGCCATCGCCACCGGCATGGCGGCGCGACACACGCCCACTTACACGCCCACGACTGGGACGTCGGCTGATTTCAATGCACGCTGCCGAACGACGGATCGCGCGTGCCTTGCGGCAGTGGCAGGCCGGCCAGCTTGCAGCCCTGGGCCAGCGGCCCACCCGGGAAGAGTTCGTACAGATGGCGCCTTCCGCCGAGGGTGGCGAAATCCTCTTCGAGCGCCCGGGTCACTTCGCGCGCCGTCCATTCGGGCCCCATGGTGCGGTATTTCTCGCGCAGGCGGTAGATGACATCCCAATGGGCATCGGTCAGCAGCAAGCCCTCTTCCTCGGCGAGCTGGCCGGCGACCCGCGGCGACCAGTGCGGCAGCTCGGCGAGAAAGCCTTCCGCATCGTGTTTGAAGAGCCCGGGATTGGCGATGAACTTGTTGATGTCGTACATGGCAGTCTCCTTGGTTCGGGTTGAGACATCGGAATGGGCCGGGTATTACCCGACTCTTTTACTATGTTTTCAGCAAAGCACAGCAGCCCGGGAAGTCAAGGAGGATTTTCAGTCGTGCCGCGGACCCCGCCGGTAGAACTTGCCGGCATCGCGGATGTCGCGCCGTAATTGATGACGCTCTTCGGGGCTCATCTCACGCCAGGCATCGCGCCGCTCTTGACGCCGCTCGTCATGCCATTCGCGCCAACGCTCGCGCTGTTCCGGCGCCAGGTCGCGCCACGGGCCGCGCGGCACCTCGTAGGGTGCCGGTTGAGGCGGTGGCGGCGGCGCAGCCTGCGCCAGCGCGGCGGTCGTGCCCGCCGCGCAGCCCAGCAGGATGAGAACATGAGCGAGGTTTTTCATGACGATCATTGTAGGGGGTCGACCGATGAGGGCGAACACCCCTTTGTAACAAGCCGTTGCCAGAGACGGGCCACGTAACATCCGGCAATGATTCCGGCCGGGATTCGGCGGTATCCTTGCGCCTGATGAATACCGAGACCCGCAAACCGAAACTTCTCGTCGTCGACGACGACTTGCGGCTGCGCAGCCAGCTCGAGCGCTATCTCGCCGACCAGGGCTTCACGGTCAAGGCCGTCGCGGACGCGGCCGGCATGGACCGCGCGCTGGAGCGCGAGCTGTATGACCTGATCGTGCTCGACCTGATGCTGCCCGGCGAGGACGGCCTGTCGATCTGCCGCCGCCTCCGCGGCAATGGCGGGACGCAGAACGACATCGCGATCCTGATGCTCACCGCGAAGGGCGACGACATCGACCGCATCGTCGGCCTGGAGCTCGGTGCCGACGATTATCTGCCCAAACCCTTCAATCCGCGCGAGCTGGTCGCCCGCATCCACGCCATCCTGCGCCGGCGCGCCACCATGACACCGGCGGGAGCGCCGGCGCCGATGCCGGAAATCGTCCGCTTCGGCACGGTCGAAGTCAATCTCGCCACGCGCGAGCTGAAACGCGGCGAGACCACGACGATGCTCACCACCGGCGAATTCGGCCTGCTTGCGGTCTTGCTCAAGCACCCGCGCCAGCCTCTCTCGCGCGACAAGCTGATGGAGCTGGCGCGCGGCCGCGAGCATGGCGTGTTCGACCGCGCCATCGACGTGCAGATCTCGCGCCTTCGCAAGCTCGTCGAGGAAGACCCGGCCAAGCCACGCCACATCCAGACCGTGTGGGGCTTCGGCTATGTGTTCGTCCCTGACGGTCAAGAAAAGACGCTTGCTGCCTCATAGCCTGCTCTGGCGCGCCTTCCTGCTGATCGCCACGCTGATGCTCACGGCGGTGGCCGCGTGGCTGGCGATCTTCCGCCAGGCCGAGGTCGAGCCGCGCGCCCATGCGCTGGCACAGACCATCGTCAGCATCAGCAACCTCACGCGCACCGCCTTGCTGGCCGCGCGGCCGGAACGGCGCATCGACCTGCTCGCCGAGCTCTCCGACATCGAGGGCGTGCACGTCTATCCGGCAGAGGCCGGCGACCATATCGTCCCCCCGCCGCCCACTGCCCTCACCCGGCATCTCGAACACGATCTGCGCGAACGGCTCGGCCCCGAGACGCGGCTCGCCTTCGAGCTCAACGGCGAACCGGGCCTGTTCGTCAGTTTCAGCCTCTTTCCCGGCGAAGAGGGCGACTTCTGGCTCGCGCTGCCGCGTGAACGCCTCGAACGCCGCTTCCCGCTGCACTGGCTCGGCTGGGGCGCCCTCGTGCTGCTGCTGGCGCTGGCGGGCGCCTGGCTGATCGTGCTGCGCCTCGCCCGGCCGCTCAAGGCGCTCGAGGGCGCCGCGCGCCAGCTCGGCCGCGGCGAGACGCCGCCGCCCCTACCCGAAAGAGGTCCGGACGAACTCATCGCCGTGACCCACGCCTTCAACCAGATGAGCCAGAACCTCAAGCAGCTCGAGGAAGATCGCCGCCTTCTGCTCGCCGGCATCTCGCACGACCTGCGCACCCCGCTGACCCGCCTGCGCATGGACATCGAGCTTTCGGTCGCCGAACCGGAAGCGCGCGCCGCGATGGAAGCCGACATCGCCGAGATGGACCGCACCATCGGCCAGTTCCTCGACTTCGCGCGTCCGCAGGCGATCGACGGTCAGCTCCCGCAGCCCACCGATCTCGCCGCCTTGCTCGCCGAAATCGCCGCGCGCTATGGCGAGAAGGTGCAGTGCCGTCCCGCCAGCGCCGAATTTTCGCTGCCGGCGCATCGCGAGCCCTTGCGCCGCGCAATCGTCAATCTGGTCGAAAACGCGCTGCGCCATGGCGGCCAGGCCGCACCGGTCGAGCTGACTCTCTCCCGCGAAGGCGGCGATCTCGTCATCGCGGTGCTCGACCGCGGGCCCGGCATCGCCCCGGAGGATGCCGAGCGCCTCAAGCAGCCCTTCACCCGCGGCGAGACCGCGCGCTCCAACGCCGGCGGTGCAGGCCTGGGGCTGGCGATCGTCGAGCGCATCGCCCGTGCCCATCGCGGACGGCTGGAACTCAAGCCGCGCGAGGGCGGAGGGTTGGCCGCGCGCATCGTCCTACCGGTCAGTTGAGCTTCTTGCCCTCCCCGATCCTTTCGAGGAACGCGCGCGCCGCCTCGTGGCCGTGGGCGGCGGCCATGCGCAGCCATTTCATCGCCAGCTTCGGATTTTTTGCACCGCCCACCCCGCGATACCAGGCGCAGCCGAGCTCGTACTGCGCGTTCGGCTCGCCGAGCAGCGCCGCGCGACGCAGCCGCCGCAAGGCCAGACGCGTATCGCGGCGCACCCCCTGGCCGTGGAGCAGCATGAAGCCGAGGCTGTAGAGCGCATAGGCATCCTCCTGCTGCTCGGCGGCCTGCGCGAACCAGCGGAAGGCTTCGCGGTAATTCTGCGCCACGCCCTCACCGTGGTAATAGAGATCGGCCAGCGCCAGCTTGGCATCGAAAAGCGTCGCCGCGCGGCGGTACCAGGTCACCGCCTGCACGACGTCGGCAGGGCCGCCGAGGCCGTGGCGCAGGCATTCGGCCAGCATCCAGGCGGCGCGCCGGTGGCCGAGCTCGCCGGCCTTGCGGTAACACTCGCGCGCCCGGGCGGCATCGGCGATCGTGCCGCGGCCGTGGAAATGCCGTTCGCCCTCGTTGAACCAGTAACGCATCAGCTCGTCCAGCGCCGGCTGCCAGCCATGCTCGGCCGCCTCGCGCAGCAGGGCCTCGCCGCGCGCGACATCGGCCTGGCCACCGATGCCGTAAAGCAGGCAGCGGCCCAGTTCGGCCTGGCCGTGCGCGAGCCCGGCATCCGCCGCGGCGTGATAGTGGCGGCGCGCCTCGACCGCATCACGGGGCACGCCTTCGCCATGCTCATGACATTCCCCGAGCCAGACGTGGGCACTCGCCTCGCCACCGGCCGCGGCTCGCCGGTACCAGGCGAGCGCCAGCGTCTTGTTTTCCTCGACGCCCTCCCCCCAGCGGTGGCAATGGCCGAGCTTGAGCTGCGCGCGCGCATGGCCACGCGCAGCCGCTTCGCGCCACCAATGCACGGCTTGCGCCAGATCGCGCTCCAGCGACCCACGGCCGGTAGCATAGGCTTCGCCGAGTTCGTATTGCGCTTCGCGGCTGCCCAGCGCGGCGGCGCGGCGATACCATGAGAGGCCGACTTCGGGATCGGGCGCGAGACCGAAGCCGAAGGTGGCGCACTGGCCGAGCAGGGTCATCGCCTCGACCACGCCTTGGCGCGCCGCCGCCCGCAGCCAACGGACGGCCTGGGGGTAGTCGACCGACGTCCCTTCTCCGGCATAAAGGCAGAGGCCGAGGCTGAACATCGCCGTCGGCACCTGCGCCGCCGCGGCTTTCTCCCACAGCCGCACCGCTGCGGCGCGATCCTGCGCAACGCCGCGTCCGAAGAAGAGGCAGCGGGCAAGCAGATCGTGGGCCTCGAAATGCCCCTGCAGGCTGGCCCGCTGCAACCATTCCACGGCCGTGGCGGGATCGGCGGGCAGGTGCTCGCCGGTATATGAAAACCGCCCCAGCCAGTATTGCGCATCGCGGTTGCCGGATTGCGCCGCCTCGCGGAGCAACCGGAGACCACGCTCTTCGTCGGCCGCGACGCCATGCCCCCGCAGCAGGCAGAGGGCGAGCCAGGTCTGGCCGCGGCCATCCCGTTGCCGGGCCGCCTGCTCGAACAGGCGCGCTGCCTCGCGAAAATCACGCGGCAGGCCGATGCCTCGATAGAGCAGCCAGCCGAGCACGGCTTCCCCGGCGGCGCAATGCTGCTCGGCGCTACTCGACGCCCAGCGCACCGCATCCTCTGCGGAGGGGGTAATACCCGCGCCGACGGCACAACGCCAGGCCAGCTCCGCCTGGGCGTGTGGATTGCCGCCTTGGGCCATGCGCTGCAATTCCGCCATCTCGACGGCCTGCCAGAAGGCATCCGCATTTCCCAGGAGGCCGAGCCCCTCGGCCATGCCGCGCTCGACCAGGCTGCTGTCGAGGGTCTCGCGGAACAGGCCGAGCAGCGCAGGAATTTCGAGCGGAACCAGATCCATCGTTCAACAGCGAAGCAGAAACGAAGACCCGGCATCGGGAGGAAAAGCACCCGAAAATGGCCGCGATTCGGAATTATCCCCAAATTTTGTGGATAACTTTGTGAGTCTCTTGCGCATGAAGTGCCTAAGTGACCATCGGGAAAGGACTTTTGTTACTTCGTCGCAAAACTGCTCAAAATAAAGTCCCTTATTTTTCAGAATGTTACACGCAGAAACCGTAGTTTCGGCAGGTTTCCGGTTATATTTCGAAGGCCTACTCGATCAGGGACCGGGATTGTGGATGAGGTAGTATTCACCCCCGCATCCGCCCGCCATTTTGAGCCCTTTTCGCCTCCCTTGAGCACAGAAATCTTCACCGTCAGCGAACTGAACCGCGCCGCCCGTCAGCTGCTCGAACAGCGCTTTCCCCTTCTGTGGGTGAGCGGCGAGATTTCCAACCTCACCCGCGCCGCCTCTGGCCATTTGTATTTCTCTTTGAAGGATGCACAGGCGCAGGTGCGCTGCGTGATGTTCCGCTCGCGCGCCCAGCTTCTGCCCTGGCGGCTCGAAAACGGCCAGCAGGTCGAAGCGCAGGCGCTCGTCACGCTCTACGAGGCGCGCGGCGACTTCCAGCTCAACGTCGAAGCTCTGCGTCGCGCCGGACTGGGCCGGCTCTATGAAATGTTCCTGCAACTGCGCGACAAGCTCGGCCGCGAAGGGCTGCTCGATGCCGCCCGGAAGCGCCCGCTGCCACGTTACCCACGCCGGATCGGCATCGTCACCTCGACGCAGGCGGCAGCGCTATCGGACGTGATCGCCGCTCTCGAGCGGCGGGCGCCGCATGTCGAGCTGATCGTCTACCCGGCCCTCGTCCAGGGCGCCGATGCGCCGCCCTCTCTCGTCGCCGCACTCGACCGCGCCTATGCGCGCGCCGAATGCGACGTGCTGCTGATCGTACGCGGCGGCGGCAGCCTCGAAGACCTGTGGGCTTTCAACGACGAAGCCGTGGCACGCCGGATCGCCACCGCGCCGATGCCGACGATCGCCGGCATCGGTCACGAGACCGATACGACCCTCGCCGATCTCGTCGCCGACCTGCGCGCGGCGACGCCCACCGCGGCCGCCGAGCTGGCGAGCGCCGGCTGGCATGCCGCCGCCACCGAGCTCACCAGTCTCGCCGCTATCCTGCGGCGCACGCTGCAGACGGCGCTCGAAAGCCGCATGCAGGCACTCGACCGGCTCGCGCTGCGGCTCGTTCACCCCGCCCAGCGGCTCGCCGCCGGACGCCAGCGGATGGAATCGCTCGACCATCGCCTGCAGGCCGCGATCGAGCGGCGCCTTGCCCAACGAGGGCGGCTCACCCCCCTCGAACACCGCCTGCGCCAGGCGATACACGACCGGGTGATGCGCTGCCAACGCAGTCTTTCCCACTGCCAGGGGGCCTTGGCCGGCCTGTCACCACTCGCCACGCTGCAGCGCGGCTATAGCATCGTGCGTGACGCCGATGGGGCCATCGTGCGGGATGCCGCCCGACTTGCGCCGGGAGAACGGATCGAATTGCAATTCGCCCGCGGCGCCGCCACCGGCGTCATCGAAAAAACCAAGCCCGGCAACGAGTTGTAATTTGTCCTGCGACCACCATATCATTTCACGATCATCAACCCCAAGACAGGAGAACAAACATGGAACACACCCTTCCCCCGCTGCCCTACCCGAAAAACGCCCTCGTGCCGCACATGTCCGAGGAAACCTTCGAATACCACTACGGCAAGCACCATCAGGCCTATGTCACCAACCTGAACAACCTGATCAAGGGCACCGAATTCGAAAATCTCGATCTCGAATCGATCGTCAAGAAGGCGCCGGCCGGCGGCATCTACAACAACGCCGCGCAAGTCTGGAATCACACTTTCTTCTGGAACTGCATGAAGCCCAACGGCGGCGGTGTCCCGAGCGGCGCGCTGGCCGATGCGATCAACAAGAAGTGGGGCTCGTTCGACGAGTTCAAGAAGGCCTTCCAGGCGTCCGCGGTCGGCAATTTCGGCTCGGGCTGGACCTGGCTGGTGAAGAAGGCCGATGGCTCGGTCGACATCGTCAACATGGGCGCCGCAGGCACCCCGCTGACCACCGGCGACACGCCGCTCTTGTGCATCGACGTCTGGGAGCACGCCTACTACATCGATTACCGCAACCTGCGCCCGAAGTTCGTCGAGACCTTCCTCAACCATCTCGTGAACTGGGAATTCGCCGCGAAGAACTTCGCGTAATCCCTCGCCACTGCCATCAAAACGAAACGGGCGCCGCGGCGCCCGTTTCGTTTGCCGTTCCCGCTGTCACCGCGCGGGGTTGGCCGTGCCGGCGGCCAGCCAGGCCGGATAGTTCCGTGCCGCGCCCCTCACATGCCCAGCCCACCACAGCGCCAGGAAGGTCTGCAGCTCGTTGCGATCGAAATTTTCGGTCGTGGCGATCTCGTTGACCAGATAGGCGAACTCCTCCTGCTCGCTGCGCTGGTCGTCGAGTTCCGGATAACCGCAGGCAGCGAGCAAGGCCTCCTCGGCCATGAAATGCTCCCGCGCTTTCTCCATCAATTCGGCGAACAGCCGGTCGAAGCGCTCAGCCGCCGTTTCCTCGACCAAGCAGTCGGCCATGGCATTGCACAGCTCGAAAAAGTGCCTGTGCTGCGCGTCGAGACTTTCATGACCGATGCTGTAACGATCGTCCCAGCTCAAGCGATTGGCCATGGCTAAAACCCCAGAGATTCGACCACCGCCACCAGATCGGCGAAGCTGGCGGATTCGAGCTTCTTCTTGAGCGCCGCCTTGTCGAGGCCTGGGGTTTCGAAGCGGGTCAGGCCGACTTCGAAGGGCAACTCGCGGATCTCCTGCGGCGACATGAAGCCGATGTTGCAGATGTGGGCGATGCACAGCCGCTCCGCCTCGGTCAGCTCCAAACCGTGCGAGCGCAGGATTTCGAGATAGCGCTCGGCGGTGCGATTGAGCTTGCCCGAGATCTCCATCGTATTCTTCTGGCCATCGGTGAGGATCGCCAGCGGCGGCCCGAAGAACACCGGCGTCTTGCCGACGTGGCGCGTTTTTTCCTCGCGCGTCAGCGCCGGGGGGACCCAGGTGGGATTCCCCCGCTGCGGCTTGGGTTGCTCAGGGATGTCGGACATCAGTGCGCAACCGGATGCACCAGCTCGTGCTTCATGTCCGGCATGCCCTTGGGCAACGGCGGCGGCGGCTCGGGCTGCAGCTGGGCAAAACCGCGATTGCGCTCGCCCTGCTGGACGTTGTGCGGATTGTGGCACTCGGTGCATAGGAACCAGCGCTTCTTGCCATCGCTGGCCCATTCGCCGATGCGCTTGCCATGGATGCCGTCGCGCCAGTCGCGCAGCTTGTCGCCATGGCACTTGCCGCACAAGAGCTGCGATTGGTCGAAGTCGATCGGATCGCCGAAGTTGTCGACCAGCTTGTTGCGCTGGGTGGTGTGATGGCAATCGAGGCACCACAGACGCCCACGACCATGCTGGAATTCCTTGAGTTCAGGCAGCAGGCCTTCCATCGTCGGGATCGGGGTCGGCTTCTTGTCCTTCGGCAGTGTCGGCGGCGTGAATTTCGGACCGACGCCGTTGTGACAGGCGGTTGCACACATCGGCAAAATGGCCAGCTTCTCCGAGCGCGGCTTGACTAGCGCATGCCCCTCGGGAATGTTTTCGAGCCCGGGCATCTTGCCCATCGGCACGGTGCCGTCGAAGGGATCGCCATACCAGAGGGCGGCACCCGTGGTGGGCGAGCACTTGACGTTGGGCCAGCCCGGCCTGATTTCGCGCTGGGTCACTTCCGAGGCACCCTTGCGGCTTTCGAAACAGACCACAGGTTCCTTGGCGGCATCGGCGGGAGCGGCAGCGGTTTCCGCAGCGGCGGCAGGCTGCGCAGGCGCAGCCTCCGTCGTGGCGGCTTGCGCCTCGGCTGGCTGCGTCGCCGCGCCTGTCTTCCCGGCGGCGACGGCCACATAGAGCGCGCCGCCGAAGAGCGCGAAAATTGTCGTGTAGAGAGCGATTTTTTTCATGATCGTTGCCTCACTTCGCTGCAGCGGCTTGCGCGCCGAGACTGCCCGCGGCCGGCCGTGCGCCGAACTTCACTTCGCCCAGCAGGATGCCGATCGCGCCTTTCAGCAGGATGGTCAGGATGAAGAAGCCGAAGGCCCAGATCCCAAGAGTCATCAGCCATTCGACGAAACTCGGGTAATACTCGGTGACTTCGCCGATCGGGGTGGGGATGAAACCGGGGACGATCAGGCCCATGCCCTTTTCGATCCAGATGCCGGCGAAGGCCATCACGCAGGGAATCACCAGCAGCTTGAAGTCGTTGCGGAAGCGCGGGATCAGGAACAGGATGAAGGCGCCGACCATCAGCACCACCGAGGTCCAGAACCACGGCACGAGCCGGGTCAGGCCATGCAGGCCGAACATCAGGTAGTACAACCCGTTGGCATGCTCGGTACGGGCGTAGAGCTCGACGACCACCTCGGACATGGTCAGGAAGATCGCGATGCCCAAGCACCAGATGACGATGGTGGTCAGCAGTTTGATCACGCTGTCCTCGATCCAGAACTTGGTGTTGTTGCGGATGATCAGGAAGGCCAGGATGATCAGCGCCGGGCCGGCGGCGAACGCCGTCGTGATGAAGCGGATCGGCATCATGCTGTGATGCCACATCGGACGCGACGGCATGGTCGAGATCAGGAAGGCCGTCACGGTGTGGATCGACAGCGCCCAGACGATCGCGATCCACACCACGGGCAGGAACCACTTGTAGTTGATGGGCCTGCCGGTGTACTTGCACCACAGGTAGTAGAAGCCGCAGACGAAGTTGAGGATCAGGTAGCCGGTGAGCACCATCACGTCCCAGCCGAGCATCGAGGAGAAGCTGTAGATGCCCCAGGGCGGGATCATGTGCCAGAGACGGTCGGGCCGGCCCATGTGGGCGAACACGAACATCATCACCATGATCACGGCGGTGATCGCCAGCATCTCGCCGAGCACCGCCACCTTGTGCATGCCCTCGTGGTGGTAGCCATAGGCCGGAAAGACGATGGTCACCGCCCCGGCAGCGACGCCGACGAGGAAGACCAGATTGGCGAAATAAAGGCCTTCATGGATCTGGCTGGTCATGCCGGTGACGATCAGGCCATCGGTGTTCTGCAGATAGAACACGTAGAGCATGCCGAGGATCAGCACGCCGAGCACGCCCATCCAGGTGTAGAACTTGGCGCCGCCCTTGAGGACGTAGCGCACGTAGTCGGTAATGAAACTGGTCAGCACGGCCGCCTCCTCAATCGTAGAAGTAGAAGAATTTCGGGAAGGTGTTGAGGTCGGCCTTGAGGCGGAACACGTTCTTCCGCGCCAGGATCAGGCTCACTTCGCTATTTGGATCGAGCAGATTGCCGAACTTGCGCGCACCGACCGGACAGACCTCGACGCAGGCCGGATAGCGGCCGTGGCGGGTACGCTGCAGGCACCAGTGGCATTTCTCGACCACACCACGCATGCGCGGACGATTGCCGAGGTAATGCGTGACCGGATTCATCTCCTCCTTGGGCAGCACCGGATTGGTGACGTTCAGGCGGCGCGCCCAGTAGGGGCAGGCGCCCATGCACATGCGGCAGCCGATGCACCAGTTGTAGTCGATGACGACCACGCCGTCCGGCTCGCGGTAGGTGGTGCGCACCGGGCAGACCTTGACGCACGGCGGCTTCTCGCACTGCATGCAGGCGATCGGCATGTAGGTGGCATCCTTCTCGGGCACGAGATCGGGTGTGTAATGGTATTGGCCTTCGAGCACCTGACCGACCGGAGTATAGGCATTGCCGCCGACCTGGATGCCCAGACCTTCGGGATAGCCGTGATTCATCTTCTCCGCATCGAACTTGCCGCGCTCCATACGCAGCACCTGGATCCATTCGATCTTTTCGCCCGGGCGGTTCTTGCCGCGCGACTGGTTGTTCTCGGCGACACAGGCATGCACGCAGCGGCGGCAGCCGATGCATTTGCGGATGTTGAGCGCGTAGCCCATCAGCACGCCCGGCTGCGCGGGCGTGGTATCGACGGTGACTTGCTTGCCGTATTCCTCCGAATAGCGTTTTTCGAGCCGGGCGCGCGCCTCGGCCTTTTCTTCATCGGTCATCAGCCGGTAGTTTTTCTGGAAGTGCTCGGCCCACTCGATGGCTGCCTGCGCATCGTCGGATTCGGCCATCAACGCCGCTGTGCCCATCAGCGAAGACAGGCTCAGCATCCCGCCGCTCTTCAGAAAATCGCGCCGCGAGGTTTTCAGTGTGGCTTGGGAAGGGTCAGCGGACGCTGGCTGTGGTTGGCTCGAAGATGACTCCGGCCCCGAATCGGCTATCGAACTCTTGTCTTGTGACACAATTTTCCTCCGGATGATGATGGAACCGCCTGACACGTTGGGGAAGCGCCAGATCGAAAAAAGTAGCCATCATAAGCATTCACCGATATTTCGTCTTGATTCAGATCAAAGCCTGTTTTCCGTCAACGAATCGTTAAGAATCAATCACTCGGCGAAAAAACCGTTGCGCACGGCAGAGCGAGCAGCGCCGCACCTACCGGCCCGCGACATGATTCACCGGATGATCGGAACAGGCCCTAACCGCCGATGCCGAGCCAGAAACCGCTCTTGCGGTCGAGAAAATCCGTGTAGTTCAGGTAATGCGAGCCGTCGCACGAAAAGGTCAGGCTCACCATGCCATTGAAGATGTTGATCGAGGCCGAGCGCAGATAGATGGTGCGATCGGCCAGGCGCAACTCGCGCATGCCGGCCAGGATCGGCCGGATCGCCTCGCGCGGCATCGAGGCATCGTCCGGCCAGGGCTGGCGCGGATAGAGCAGGCAGACATCGGGGTCGGCGAGCGCCTCGTCGTCGATGAGGCGGTAGCGATACGGGTCATCGAGAAACCAGGCGGTGACCCGGCTGCTGGAGAAATGGATCACCGCCTGGAACAAGCCCCGGTCGGTGATCAGCTCCTCGAGGATCGTCAGCGCCTGGTCGATGTGGCGATCCATCGGGCTGTCGATGCGCTCCTGCATGAATACGGTGCCGCGGATCGACGGATCGCCCTTGATCTGCCGCCAGGCCCGCGACTCCTCGTGCAGGGCGGTGGCCGTTGGCAGATGACGCAGATCGAAGTCGGCCCCCAGATAGCCCAGCAGCGTATCGCCCTGCCGGACGACATGCAGCGCGGTGATCGAGGGACGCCCCGACTGGCTCACATAGGCATCGGAGAGCAGGAAGCCCCACGGCGGCATCGGTTCGCGCATATAGGAGCGATGTGAACGGTCGCGGCCGAAATGCACGGTCGATAGCCGGTCCGCGCCGACGTTGTCGCAGATCTGTATTCCCCTGGGATCCAGGCAATAGAGATACTTGACATGCGGCACCTCGGCGAAGTGCTCCTGCAGCAAGGCATCGAGTTTTTCCCGGTCCCCCCACAGCGGCGGACACAGCGAAGCCAGCCGTGCCATCGGCGCATGCAGCTGCTCGGCGAGTTCGGCGCGCTTGCGTTCGAGCGATGCCTTCCAGTTTTCGGTCATGCCTGCCTGATCCCGCGCCACGCTCAGTGCGCCAAAACCTTCCCGAGCGCAGTGGCGAACGTAGCGACGGTGCGCTCGACGGCATACAGCTTGTCCAGGCCGAACAGGCCGATGCGGAAGGTGCGGAAATCGGCCGGCTCGTCGCAATGCAGCGGCACGCCCGCGGCCGTCTGCAGCCCTTGCGCGGCAAACTTCTTGCCCGACTGGATGTCGGCATCGTCGGTGTAGCAGACGACGACGCCCGGCGCCTCGAAGCCCGGCGCGGCAACACTCTTGAACCCTGCATCGGCGAGCAGCTGGCGGACTTTGCCGCCCAGTTCGATCTGCGCCTGGCGCAATTTCCCGAAACCGAACTCCTCGGCCTCGCGCATCACATCGCGCAAGGCGACGAGCGCATCGGTCGGCGGCGTCGCGTGATAGGCATGACCGCCTTTTTCATAGGCCTGCATGATCTGCAGCCACTTCTTGAGATCGAGCGCGAAACTGGTGCTGGCCGTCGCTTCGAGGCGCGAGAGCGCCGTCGCTCCCAGGCAGACGAGTCCGGCGCAAGGCGGGCCGCTCCAGCCTTTTTGCGGCGCCGTGACGAGGATGTCGATCCCCAGTCCGGCCATGTCCACCCACAATGCGCCCGACGCGACGCAGTCGAGCACGAACATCCCGCCCTCTCCATGCACGGCCTCCGCCACGGCGCGCAGGTAATCGTCCGGCAGTAGCATGCCCGAAGAAGTCTCGACATGCGGGGCGAACACGAGGTCGGGCTTTTCGGCCGCGATCGTCGCGACGACCTCGCCGATCGGCGCAGGAATGAAGGGGGATTGTGGGGCCTGCGCCGTCCGCCGCGCCTTCAGCACCGTGGTCGCGGAAGGAATCGCGCCCATCTCGAAGATCTGGCTCCAGCGATAGCTGAACAAGCCATTGCGGATCACGAGACATTTCTTGCCGGTGGCGAACTGCCGCGCGACGGCCTCCATGCCGAAGGTGCCGCTGCCCGGCACGACGATGGCGGCCTCGGCGCGATAGACCGACTTGAGGATGCGGGAGATGTCGCGCATCGCCCCCTGGAATTTCGCCGACATGTGATTCAGCGCGCGGTCGGTATAGACCACCGAATATTCGAGCAGGCCGTCGGGATCGACGTTGGGCAGCAGTCCGGGCATGGGGATTTCCTCGTCGTGAGTGGGTTCGTCGAGCTTAGCAAAAGTCGGCGCTGGTGATACGGCACAGATCGCTTCAGAACGCCGGCGGCGCCTGGTCGATGCCGCCGATGCGGTCGCCCGGCTTGATCCCGCGGTTTGCGAACCAGCCGGCGTTCATTTCCAGCGCAAAGCGCGCCGGCCGCGCGGCACAGTGATTGTCCTCGGTCTGCGGTCGCATCTCCTCGATGTTGAGGATACGGCCCGTGGCATCGAGGAAGGCGACGGACAAGGGCAGATAGGTGTTCTTCATCCACATGCAGTGCCGTGCCTCCTGATCGAAGACGAACAGCATGCCGCGCTGCGGCGGCAGCGTCGTGCGCTCCATCAGGCCGCGCATGCGCTGCGCGTTGCTGGCGGCGACTTCGGCCTCGATGCGGTGAATGCCGGCGTTCAGTTCGATCACCGGCAACGACTGGGCGCAGGCGGCCCCGCTCAAGAGCAGCAAGGCAGCCAGGACAGGGGCTTTCATGCGGTTTCATTCCTTTCGGCAAAACGGTGGCAAAAGCGCAGGGCTTCGGGATAGGGAAAGAAATCGCGAATCTTTCCGCTGCGGATGTCTTCCTGCGCGCGCTGCCAGAAAGCGACGTCGAGCAGGTCGGCATGGTGCTTCATGAACGCGGCGCGGATGCGCGGCTCGCCGAGCAGGAAGGCGGCGAATTCCTCCGGGAATACGTCGTTCTTGCCCACCGAATACCAGGGCTCTCCCGACATTTCCGCTTCGTCATTGGGCGGCGGCGGAATGCGCCGGAAATTGCAGTCGGTCATGAATTCGATCTCGTCGTAATCATAGAACACCACCCGGCCGTAACGGGTCACGCCGAAATTCTTCCACAACAGATCGCCCGGAAAGATGTTGGCGATCGCCAGCTCGCGGATCGCATTGCCGTATTCGATCACCGCCTGTTCGACCAGATCGTCGCGCCCGGCCTGCAGCGCCCGTTCCAGATACAGGTTGAGCGGCTCCATGCGCCGCTCGATGTACAGGTGTTTGATGATCAGGTCGTCCCCCTCCTCCTCGAGCTGGGAGGGAATCTCGCGGCGCAGTTCCTCGATCAGCTCGGGCGCGAGCCGCGCCTTCGGCAGCGCGACGAGGGAAAACTCGAGCGTGTCGGCCATGCGGCCGACGCGGTCGATCTGCTTGACGAGCTGATACTTGCGCCTGACCGTGGCGTGGTCGACTTCCTTGCTGGCGCCGAAGCGGTCCTTGATCACCTTGAAGACGTAAGGGTAGGACGGCAGCGTAAACACCAGCATCACCAGGCCGCGAATGCCCGGCGCGATGACGAACTGGTCGGCCGAATGGTGCAGGTGGGAAATCAGGCCGCGGTAGAAGGAGGTCTTGCCCTGCTTGCCCAGGCCGAGCATCGAATAGATCTCGGCGCGCGGCTTGTCCGGCATCAGGCTGCGCAAAAACTGCACGGTGTTCGCCGGTACCGGCATATCCACCATGAAGTAGGCGCGCGAGAGCGAAAACAGCAGGCCGATGCTCGCCGCGTCGAGCAGGATCGTGTCGAGATGGAGCCGGCCCTGCGCGTCGTGCAACACCGGGATCGCGAAGGGATATTCGCTCGCGCCATTGACCACCTTGCCGATCACATAGGCGGCCTTGTTGCGATAGAAGGCCGAGGAGAGCACCTGGATCTGGAAATTGTCCTCGCGCGGCGGCAGCTCGGGATAGCGTTCGCGCACCGCGCGCAGCAGCCATTCGACATCGCGAGCGAGATCGGCGAACGGGCGCCGCCAGCCGAAATCGAGCAAGATGCGGGCAAGCGCCGCGCGCCAGTCGGCTTCGCGCAGATAGTAGAAACGGTAGGCCGGCGGGTCGGACTCGATGTATTCCGTCGAAATCGCCGGCCGCACGAAGATGAATTCGTTGTGGAAATAGGTACGGTGCAGGATCTTGCAGAACACCGAATTGAAGAAGGTCTCCGCCAGTTCCGGCTGGCCATGCTCGGTCAGCAGACCGATGTAGTAGAGCTTGGCCTGCCGCCAGATGTCGGTATCCAGCGCATCCTGGCCGAATTCGCCGTGCAGGCGCGCGACCGTCTCGTCCACCCGGTCGTCGTAGAACTGGATGCGTTCTTTGACCGCCTGCTGCACCGCCGGCCAGTCGCCTGCCTCGAACCGCTCCTTCGCCGCCGCGGAACTTTCGCGAAACAGCCGGTAGTGCTTGTCGAAACCGGCCAGCAAAGTCTGCGCGATCGCCAACGCCTGCCGTTCGAGAAACGACGCGCCCGGCGCCAGGCTCAGGGTTATACCCATCTTTCAAAGGGTTATCGATGGAAGGTGGAAAGATTCTAACACCCGGCCCGCTGGCGGCCCGACGACCATTCGTGGATAATGAAACCGTTACAACCGCCACTGGAGTCGTCATGAGCCAATCCCACATCCAGATTCCTGCCGAGGGGCAGAGAATCATTGCCGGACAACCCACGCCGGACAACCCCATCATTCCGTTCATCGAAGGCGACGGCATCGGCGTCGACATCACGCCGGTGATGAGGGCCGTCGTCGATGCGGCCGTCGCCAAGGCCTACGGCGGCAAGCGCAAGATCGCCTGGCTCGAGGTGTATGCCGGCGAAAAGGCCACCCGTCTGTATGGCCCGGACCAGTGGCTGCCGCAGGAAACCTTCGAGGCGCTGAAGACCTATGCGGTTTCGATCAAGGGGCCGATGACCACACCGGTCGGCGGCGGCATCCGCTCCTTGAACGTCGCGCTGCGCCAGGAACTCGATCTCTACCAGTGCGTGCGCCCGGTGCGCTATTTCAAGGGCGTGCCCTCGCCGCTCAAGGACCCCTCCAAGACCGACATGGTGATCTTCCGCGAAAACACCGAGGACATCTACGCCGGCATCGAATGGCCCGCGGAATCGGAAGGGGCGCGCAAGGTCATCCAGTTCCTGCAACAGGAAATGGGCGTCAAGAAGATCCGCTTCCCGGCCACCTCGGGGATCGGCGTCAAGCCGGTCTCGCGCGAGGGCACCGACCGGCTGGTGCGCGCCGCGATCAAATACGCGATCGCCAACGACAGGAAGAGCATCACCTTGGTGCACAAAGGCAACATCATGAAATACACCGAGGGCGCGTTCCGCGACTGGGGCTATGCGCTGGCGCGAAACGAGTTCGGCGCCCAGCCGATCGACGGCGGCCCGTGGTGCAGCTTCAAGAATCCGCACACCGGCCGCGAGATCGTCGTCAAGGACGCGATCGCCGATGCCTTCCTGCAGCAGATCCTGCTGCGCCCGGCGGAATACGACGTGATCGCGACACTCAATCTCAACGGCGATTACATCTCCGACGCGCTGGCCGCGCAAGTGGGCGGCATCGGCATCGCGCCGGGTGCCAACATTTCCGACCAGTATGCGGTGTTCGAGGCCACCCACGGCACGGCGCCGAAATATGCCGGTCAGGACAAGGTCAATCCTGGTTCGCTGATCCTCTCCGCCGAGATGATGCTGCGCCATCTGGGCTGGAAGGAGGCCGCCGACCTGATCATCAAGTCGATGGAAGCCGCGATCGCCGACAAGATCGTCACCTATGACTTCGCCCGCCTGATGGAAGGGGCGAAGGAAGTGAAGTGCTCCGAGTTCGGCCGGGCGATGATCGAGCGCATGTAGCGGGAAGACAACAAAAAACCCGGCATCGCCGGGTTTTTTGTTGTCAGCGCCTTAAAAAACCGGCGCTGGCAGGACGGCACAGCTACCGTCGAAATCAGGTCTTCTGGATGTTGGAAGCCTGCTTGCCCTTGGGGCCTTGGACGACGTCGAAGCTGACCTTCTCGCCTTCTTTCAGGGTCTTGAAACCCTGCATGTTGATCGCGGAGAAGTGAGCGAACAAATCTTCGCTGCCATCGTCCGGGGTGATGAAGCCGAAACCCTTGGAGTCATTGAACCACTTGACGGTACCCGTTGCCATAAAACCTCTTTCCTAAAACGTGACATATATCCGGTGAAGCGGTGCATCACCGGCGACATGTTTGTGTTACAAGTTTCTCGACGGCAGGAAGGAGCCAGGCCGGTGAATCAGAGGCGGATGCACGGAGAAGCACGGTGACTCGGTAATGCTGGGACGAAGCTTGCACCAAACACGGCAGCCTTTTACTGAAGTTTCCCTCCCCCGTCAAGTTTTTTCTATGTTGCATGACAGCATCGGCGGATGCGCGACGGGGCCAGCCAAGGAAGGCTCAGACAGGCTTTTTCCTCGCTGATTCCCCGATGGCGGCCGGCTTGTCCATGCCGCGATTCGCATTACAATCATTTCATGGCAACCCGCAAGAAGTCCCTGTCGAATGGAAACGTCGTTCTCGAACCGGAGCAGCAGAAAGTCAAGCCGCCCCCTTTGTACAAGGTCGTGCTGCTCAACGATGATTACACGCCGATGGATTTCGTCGTGGTCGTGCTCGAAAAGTTTTTTCGCATGAGTCGCGAGCAGGCGACGCGCGTGATGCTGACGGTTCATCAGCAAGGCCGCGCCGTCTGCGGCGTGTTTCCGCGCGATTTGGCCAGCACCAAGGTCGAGCAGGTCACCGCCTTTGCCCGACGCCACCAGCATCCGCTGGCCTGCGTGATGGAAGAGAATTGAAAGGACAGCAATGATCGCCCAGGAACTCGAAGTCAGCCTGCACATGGCCTTCGTCGAAGCCCGCCAGAAGCGCCACGAATTCATCACCGTCGAACACCTGTTGCTGGCCCTGCTCGACAATCCGTCCGCCGCCGACGTGCTGCGGGCCTGCGCAGCCGACATCGAAGGCTTGCGACGCGAAGTCAGCAGCTTCATCGATCAGCACACGCCTACCGTTCCCGGCGACGGTGAGATCGACACGCAGCCGACGCTGGGCTTCCAGCGCGTGATCCAGCGCGCCATCCTCCATGTGCAGTCCTCGGGCAAGAAAGAAGTGAATGGCGCCAACGTGCTGGTCGCGATCTTCGGCGAGAAGGATTCGCACGCCGTCTATTTCCTGCAAAAGCAGAACATCTCGCGTCTCGACGTGGTCAATTACATCTCCCACGGCATCACCAAGGTGCCGGCGCACAACGGCAAGAGCGAGGAAAACCGCGAGCAGGAGGGCGAGGCGCAGCAAACGGGCGGCGCGCTCGAAAACTTCACGCAGAACCTCAACCAGATGGCGCTCACCGGCAAGATCGACCCGTTGATCGGCCGCGAGAAGGAGCTCGAACGCGTGATCCAGACGCTGTGCCGCCGCCGCAAGAACAATCCGCTCCTGGTCGGCGAGGCCGGCGTCGGCAAGACGGCGATCGCCGAGGGCCTGGCGCGGCGCATCGTCGAAGGCCGCGTCCCCGACATTCTCGCCAATGCCACCGTCTATTCGCTCGACATGGGCGCATTATTGGCCGGCACCAAGTATCGCGGCGATTTCGAGCAGCGCCTCAAGGCCGTGCTCAAGCAGCTCGCCGACGACCCGAACGCGATCCTGTTCATCGATGAGATCCACACCCTGATCGGCGCCGGCGCCGCGTCGGGCGGCACGCTGGACGCATCGAACCTGCTCAAGCCCGCCCTCTCCTCCGGCACGATCAAGTGCATCGGCGCCACCACCTACAACGAGTTCCGCGGCGTGTTCGAAAAGGACCACGCGCTCTCGCGCCGTTTCCAGAAGATCGACGTCAATGAACCCTCGGTCGAGGAAACCGTCTCGATCCTGCGCGGTCTCAAGACCCGCTTCGAGGAACATCACGGCATCAAATATTCGGCCGCGGCGATCACCAATGCCGCCGAGCTGGCGGCGAAATACATCACCGACCGCCATCTGCCGGACAAGGCGATCGACGTCATCGACGAAGCCGGCGCCGCGCAGCGCATCCTGCCGAAATCGAAGCAGAAGAAGCTGATCGGCAAGCAGGAGATCGAGGAAGTCGTCGCCAAGATCGCACGCATCCCGCCGCAGCACGTCTCGGCCGACGACCGTTCGGCGCTGAAAAACCTCGACCGCGACCTGAAGAGCGTCGTCTTCGGCCAGGATGCGGCGATCGATGCCGTGACCCAGGCGATCAAGATGTCGCGCTCTGGCCTCGGCAACCCACAAAAGCCGATCGGCTGCTTCCTGTTTTCGGGGCCCACCGGCGTCGGCAAAACCGAAGTCGCACGCCAGCTCGCCTATTGCATGGGCATCGAGCTGATCCGTTTCGACATGTCCGAATACATGGAACGCCATGCGGTGAGCCGCCTGATCGGCGCACCGCCCGGCTATGTCGGCTTCGACCAGGGCGGCCTGCTCACCGAGGCGGTGACGAAGAAACCGCATGCGGTGCTCCTGCTCGATGAGATCGAAAAGGCGCACCCGGACATCTTCAACATCCTGCTGCAGGTTATGGATCACGGCACGCTGACCGACAACAACGGCCGCAAGGCGGATTTTCGCAACGTCGTGATCATCATGACCACCAATGCCGGCGCCGAGTCGTTGCAGAAGACGACGATCGGCTTCACCACCAGCAAGCAGCCGGGCGACGAGATGGCCGACATCAAGCGCATGTTCTCGCCCGAGTTCCGCAACCGGCTCGATGCGATCGTCCCCTTCAAGCCGCTCGATTCCGCAATCATCCTGCGCGTGGTCGACAAGTTCCTGATGCAGCTCGAAGGCCAGCTGCACGAAAAGAAAGTCGAGGCCGTGTTCACCGATGCGTTGCGTGCCTGGCTCGCCGAGAAAGGCTTCGATCCGCTGATGGGCGCACGGCCGATGGCGCGGCTGATCCAGGACACGATCCGCTCCGCGCTGGCCGACGAGTTGCTGTTCGGGCGCCTCGTCCATGGCGGCAAAGTGACCATCGACCTCGACGAGAACGACCGGGTACGCCTCATGTTCGAAGATACGCCGAACCAAAGCGCGCCCTCGCCTTCCTCCTCGACCGTCTGACGCGATGACTTACGCGACCAGCGATCTATGCGATGCGCACGAAGGCAAGGTGCGCATCGCCGCGCCGATCTTTCGCTCCTTCGGCAAGCGTCACGCCTTCCACGGCCCGATCGCCACACTGAAGCTCTTCGAAGACAACGGCCTGGTGCGCCAGACGCTCGATGAGCCGGGTGGAGGCCGCGTGCTGGTGATCGATGGCGGCGGCAGCCTGCGTTGCGCGCTCCTGGGCGACCAGCTCGCCGCGCTCGCCGTCAAAAACGGCTGGTCGGGCATCGTCGTCTGGGGCTGCATCCGCGATTCGGCCGTCATCGCCACGCTGGATCTCGGCGTGCTCGCCCTCGCCACCCATCCGCAAAAGACCGTCAAGAAGAATCTCGGCGAGAGCGGCGTGCCCGTCTGCTTCGCCGGCGTGGAATTCCGTCCCGGCGAATGGCTCTACGCCGATGCCGACGGGCTGATCGTATCCGCCTCCCCCCTCCACTGACCCCAAACCATAAGAAGCTCATAAACTCGCGCGTGGGTAGCATCAAAATTTTCTAACATATGTCTTATATAAGATACTTGTTGCTGCGCAAAATTACGGCTATAGTCCGCCTCACAGCACCCCCTTCCGAACCCTGACGAGAGAGGACAAGACCATGACCGATCGCCAAACCCAAATCGCCGCCCTGGAAAAGGACTGGAATGAAAATCCCCGCTGGAAAGGCGTCAAGCGTGGCTATTCCGCCGAGGATGTCGTGCGCTTGCGCGGCTCCGTGCAGATCGAATACACGCTCGCCCGCCGCGGCGCCGAAAAACTCTGGCGCCTGATCAACGGCGAGGCCAAAAAAGGCTATGTAAACGCCTTCGGCGCCATCACCGCCGGCCAGGCGATGCAGCAGGCCAAGGCCGGGCTCGAAGCGGTGTATCTGTCCGGCTGGCAGGTCGCCGCCGACGGCAACACCTCCGAGACCATGTATCCGGACCAGTCGCTCTACGCCTACGACTCGGTGCCGACCATGGTGCGCCGCATCAACAACACCTTCAAGCGTGCCGACGAGATCCAGTGGAGCCGCGGCATCGGCCCCGGCGACGAGGGTTACATCGACTACTTCCTGCCGATCGTCGCCGACGCCGAGGCGGGCTTCGGCGGCGTGCTCAACGCCTTCGAACTGATGAAGAACATGATCGCCGCCGGCGCCGCCGGCGTGCATTTCGAGGATCAGCTCGCCGCCGTCAAGAAGTGCGGCCACATGGGCGGCAAGGTGCTGGTGCCGACGCAGGAAGCGATCGAAAAGCTGATCGCCGCGCGCTTCGCCGCCGACGTGATGGGAGTGCCGACCATCGTGCTCGCCCGCACCGACGCCGAGGCCGCGAACCTGCTGACTTCCGACCATGACGAACGCGATCGTCCTTTCCTGACCGGCGAGCGTACCCAGGAAGGCTTCTACCGCGTCAGGAATGGCCTGGAGCAGGCGATTTCCCGCGGCGTCTCCTACGCGCCTTATGCCGACCTCGTCTGGTGCGAGACCGGCACGCCCGATCTCGGCTTTGCGCGCGAGTTCGCCCAGGCCGTGCTGAAAGAATGCCCCGGCAAGCTCCTGGCCTACAACTGCTCGCCCTCGTTCAACTGGAAGAAGAATCTCGACGACAAGACCATCGCCACCTTCCAGGACGAGCTCTCGGCGCTGGGCTACAAGTATCAGTTCATCACGCTGGCCGGCATCCACATCAACTGGTTCAACACCTTCCAGTTCGCGCATGCCTACGCCCGTGGCGCCGGCATGATGCACTATGTCGATATGGTGCAGGAGCCCGAATTCGCCGCGCGCGAGAAGGGCTACACCTTCGTCGCCCACCAGCAGGAGGTCGGCGCCGGCTATTTCGACGACGTCACCACCGTGATCCAGGGCGGATCCTCCAGCGTCAAGGCGCTGACGGGTTCGACGGAGGAGGAGCAGTTTCACTGATCCCTCGGCACAGAGGGAGTGGAGCGGAGAAGCCGGCGCTCTCGGGGCGCCGGCTTTTTTTACATCGGCGTGCCGCTCCGCCAGCGCCGATTTTTCTGGCTATTCCGCGTTGTCCCAATAATCGGGCCGGCCGTAGTTTTCCTTCAGGAGATCGACGAACAGCCGCACGCGCAGCGGCAGATGGCGGCGCTGCGGAAACACCGCGTGGATGCCCACCGGGGCGGCGGCATAGTCGTCGAGCACCGACACGAGTCGCCCCCAGCGCAGATCCTCGCCCACCTCCCACAATGAGCGCCATGCCAGCCCCATGCCGGCCAGCGCCCATTCGTGCAGCACCGCGCCATCGTTGCAGGTAAAGCGTCCGACGGGCTTGAAGAGCACGGGACGCCCCTCGACCGAAAAATCCCAGCCCGCCTGCGTGGGCAGCGCCAGGCAGACATGGCCGGCCAAGTCATCGAGCGTGCGCGGCACGCCGTGCTGCTGGAAATACGACGGACTGCCGACGACGACGCGCTTCATCTCGCCAAGCCTTACCGCGACGAGGCTCGAATCGACCAGTCCGCCGAGCCTGACGGCACAATCGAACCCTTCGCCGACGAGATCGACGCTGCGGTCCGAAAGATCGAGGCTGGCGGAAACCTCGGCATGCGCGCGCAGGAATTCGCGCAGCAAGGGTGCGACGTGCTTGCGGCCGAAGCCGGCGGGCGCCGTCACGCGCAGATAGCCGCTCACCCGCGCGCTTCCCTGGGAGACGGCAGCCTCCGCATCGTCCAATTCCCGCAGGATGCGCTGACAGTCCTCCAGAAACGCATTGCCTTCGAACGTCAGCGTGATCTTTCGTGTCGTCCGCACCATCAACCGGACGCCGAGATGCGCTTCCAGCGCGTCCAGGCGGCGGCTGATCACCGCCGGCGCCACGCCCTCGGCGCTCGCCGCGGCCGTCAGGCTGCCTCGTTGGCTCACTGCGACGAAGGTTTCCATCAATTTGAGTCGATCCATCCCGGCACTCCTTTTTGCCAATTTTGCAACAATCAATTGCCATCCAATGTCTTTTCTTGTCCAGCAAGAACTTGTAGGCTGCGGGACATGACGAGTCCCGCAATCACGTCAGCGTCATTGGTCGGCAATCCGGCAATCTTTCTGCGCCATCTCTTCGATGCGGCGCTCGCCGCGGTCGCCCCTTCCGTCTGCGTGCCCCAGCATCTGCCCAAGCCGCCCAAGGGCAAGACGGTCGTCGTCGGCGCGGGCAAGGCCGCAGCGGCGATGGCAGCGGCGGTCGAAGCGCACTGGCCGGCCGACGCCCCGCTGTCTGGAATGGTCGTGACACGCTACGGCCATGGCGCGCCGACATCGCGCATCGAGGTCTTCGAGGCTGCCCATCCGGTGCCCGATGCCGCCGGCCAGCGGGCGGCGCGGCGGATGTTCGATCTCGTCCGTGGACTGACGGCCGACGATCTCGTGTTGTGCCTGATCTCGGGCGGCGGCTCGGCGCTCCTGGCCCTGCCCGCGCCCGGCCTCACGCTCGCCGACAAGCAGGCCATCAATCGTGCGCTGCTGAAGAGCGGCGCCGACATCCACGAGATGAACTGCGTGAGGAAGCACCTCTCCGCGATCAAGGGTGGGCGGCTCGCACTGGCCTGCGCGCCGGCGCGCGTCGTCACGCTGGGCATTTCCGATATTCCCGGCGACGATCCCTCCGCGCTCGCCTCCGGCCCGACGGTGGCCGATCCGACGACGCGCGAGGAGGCACTCGCCGTCCTCGCCCGCTACGGAATCGGGATACCGCGCCATGTGCGCGAATGGCTCGAAAGTTCCGCCGCCGAAACGCCCAAGCCCGGCGATCCGCGGCTCGCACACTGCCAAACCCGTGTCATCGCCACCGCGCAGCAGGCGCTGCAGGCAGCCGCCGCCTTCGCCCGTCAACAAGGCGTCGCGCCGCTGGTGCTCGGCGATACGATCGAAGGCGAGGCGCGCGACGTCGCCTACGTCCATGCGGCGATCGCGCGGCAGATTCACCATTACGACGAGCCGACACCCAAACCGTGCGTGATCCTTTCGGGCGGCGAAACCACGGTGACGGTCAAGGGCAACGGCCGCGGCGGCCGCAATACCGAGTTTCTGCTCGCACTCGCGCATGTGCTCGACGTGCCTGCATGGGCGCTCGCCTGTGATACCGACGGCATCGACGGCACCGAAGACAATGCCGGCGCCTGGTTCGGCCCGGACGTGCACGAACGCGCCGCCATGTGCCGTCTCGCCAGCGCCGACTTTCTCGCCGACAACGACGGCTATGGCTTCTTCGCCGCCCTCGACCAGTTGATCGTTACCGGCCCGACCCGCACCAACGTCAATGACTTCCGGGCGATTTTCCTGCCTGGAAGCCATTGATTCGGCACTCGGCAGTCAAAGCATCATTGACCAAAAAGGCCACATTTCCATCGACCCAAACTGTTATCTTATATAAGACATTTTTGCATCGCACCACTCCAAAGGAGACATCATGAGCCTCACCCTGCCTGCCGGCGTGGAAATCCACGCCCCGATCCATCCCCGTTTCGACGAGATTCTCACCCATGACGCGCTCGCATTCGTCGCCAAGCTGCACCGTGCCTTCGAGCCGCGCCGCCAGGAACTCCTGAAAAAACGCATCGAGCGCCAGGCGAAGATCGATGCCGGCGAGATGCCGGACTTCCTGCCCGAGACGAAGCACATCCGCGAGGGCGACTGGAAGATCGCGCCCTTGCCGCCGGCGCTCCACTGCCGCCGCGTCGAGATCACCGGCCCGGTCGAGCGCAAGATGATCATCAACGCCTTCAACTCGGGCGCGGATTCCTACATGACCGACTTCGAGGATTCGAACAGCCCGAACTGGTTCAACCAGATCCAGGGCCAGGTCAATCTCTTTGATGCGATCCGCCGGCAAATCACCTACACCAACGAAGCCGGCAAGGAATACAAGCTCAACGACAAGATCGCCACCTTGCAAATCCGTCCGCGCGGCTGGCATCTCGACGAGAAGCACGTCACGGTCGACGGCCAGCGCGTCTCGGGCGGCATCTTCGATTTTGCTCTCGTGTTCTTCCACAACGCCAAGGAGCAGGTCGCGCGCGGCGCCGGCCCCTTCTACTACCTGCCGAAGATGGAATCGCATCTCGAAGCGCGGCTGTGGAACGACATCTTCTGCATGGCGCAGGATCACATCGGCTTGCCGCGCGGCACCATCAAGGCCACCGTCTTAGTGGAAACGATTTTGGCCACCTTCGAGATGGAAGAAATCCTCTACGAACTGCGCGAGCACAGCGCCGGCCTAAACGCCGGCCGCTGGGACTACATCTTCAGCGCCATCAAGAAGTTCAAGCGCAACAAGGATTTTTGTCTGGCCAACCGCGCCGTCATCAACATGGAAGTGCCCTTCATGCGCGCCTATGCGCTCGCACTCGTGCAGGCCTGCCACAAACGCGGCGCGCCGGCGATCGGCGGCATGAGCGCCCTCATTCCGATCAAGAACGATCCCGAGGCGAACGAGAAGGCCCTGGCCGGCATCCGCCACGACAAGCGCCGCGACGCCAACGACGGCTACGACGGCGGCTGGGTCGCCCATCCGGGCCTCGTCGCCATCGCGATGGAAGAGTTCAAGGCCGTGCTCGGCGACAAACCCAACCAGTGGGACAAGCAGGTCGAAGGACAATTCGGCCCCAAGGACTGGCTCGATTTCGGCCCGGAAAAGCCCATCACCGAGGCGGGCCTGCGGAACAACATCAACGTCGGCATCCACTACCTGGGTTCGTGGCTCGCCGGCAACGGCTGCGTGCCGATCCACAACCTGATGGAAGACGCCGCCACCGCCGAGATCAGCCGCTCGCAAGTCTGGCAGTGGGTGCGCTCGCCCAAGGGCGTGATCTCGGAAGGCCCCCGCGCCGGCGAGAAGATCACCGCCGAGATGGTCAAGGCGATGATTCCCGAGGAGCTCGCCAAGGTGAAGGCGACGGTCAGCGCCAACGGCGAGAAGACCGAGACCTACGACCAGGCGGCGAAGATCTTCGAGCAGATGTCGCTCGCCGAGGATTTCCCCGAGTTCCTCACCCTGCCGCTTTACGAGGCGATGGAGTAAATCGCCCCGATCGCCGGCGCCGACTCGCTTCGAAAAGTCGGCGCTGGCGAAAAATGAAGACGCCCCGCCGGGCGCCGACTCGCTTCGGAAAGTCGGCGCTGGCGGAAAATGAAGACGCCCCGCTGGGCGCCGACTCGCCCCGGAAAGTCGGCGCTGGCGGGGCGGCACGACAAGTGTTCCACCATCCCCCAAAAGCCCCTTCCGCGAATGAAAGCGGAGCGCCGAGTGAATTAGCATTTCATAATGTATTGATACAAGAAATAGTTTGATAAAACCTCTTGATCCTCGCCACCGACCCTGTAATAATTCCGCACGAACAGCCATGTGGAATACACATGGAATAACAAAAGACGGAGGAGGTTTCATGGCGGGGGCAATACCAGGTTTCCTGGCCTGGACGCAGTGCATGCTGTTCATGCGTCCGTCATGCGATCTTCCGACCACCCTTCGATGATGTGCCAAGGAAGATGCGACGATGGCCGACATTCAAGACAGCAAGCCGGAAAACGAAAACAATAGCCTGATCGACCGCCTGAAAAACCCGCCCAAATGTTCGATGCTGCGCATGATCGTGATCGGCGTGCTCGGCGGCATCATCATCTGGGGCGGTCTCAACATGGGCATGGAATACACCAACCGCTCGGATTTCTGCATTTCCTGCCATGAGATGCAGATCCCCTTCAACGAGCTCAAGCAGACGGCACACTACAAGAACCGCAGCGGCGCCGCCGCCCAATGCGCCGACTGTCATGTCGCCAGCAGCAAGACGCCGACCGATTACATGTTCAAGGCGTTCCAGAAACTCCTCGCCGCCCGCGACGTCATCGGCCACATCAAAGGCACGGTCGATACGCCGGAAAAATTCGAAGCGCACCGCTACACGATGGCGCAGCGCGTCTGGGATCGCATGAAGGAGCGCAACTCGAAGGAATGCCGCAATTGCCACGACTTCAAATACATGGACCCGGACAAGCAGAAGGATCGCGCGGCGGTCAAGCATGAAGGCGCGGTCGAAGACGGCAAGACCTGCATCGAATGCCACAAGGGCGTTTCCCACCACCTGCCCAAGGAATACCTGGAACAGCTCAAGCAGCAAGGTGGCGAGAAGACGGAAGGTTGAGGAATCGATATCCCTAGAGTAATCGGAGAAGGAGTCACGTCAGATGAAAAAGATCGCTTTCGCTGTAATGGGTGTGTTCGTCGCCGGAGCCGCGGGTGCCGCCGAGCCCGACTGGAGCAAGGTGACCGAACGCAAGATCAAACTCTTTTATCCTGGCCAATCCGGTCTCGAATGGATCATGAACAAGGCCGATCATTCGGCCGTGCCCGACATCGTCGACAAGAAGCGCGCCTGCTCGAAATGCCACGAAGGCGATGCCAACGAAGTCGGCGACAAGATCATCAAGGGCAGCCCGGCGGGCAACTCGAAGACGCAGCTCGAGCCCAAGCCGATCGCCGACCGCGCCGGCTGGGTACCCGCCAGCTTCAAGATGACGCATGACGATCAGAACCTCTACGTGCGCGTCGAATGGGAGCAGCCCAAGGGTGGCAGCTTTGGCATGGACAAGAAGAACGAGGTCAAGCTGGCGATGATGTTCGATGGCGGCTTCCCCGACGGTGGCGCGCCGGCGATCGAACTGGCCGAGCGTGCCGGCTGCTGGGTCACCTGCCACAACGACCTGCGCTCGATGAAAGAGGCCAAGGACGACAAGAAGACCAAATACATCAAAGGCGGGGCGCTCGACGGCGGCAAGTTCATGGACCTGATCCAGTGGCGAAGCGGCAAGGGTGAAAAACCGGTCGATGGCTACATCGCCGACAAGCGCGTGATGGAAGGCGGCAAGGGCCTCGTCAAGGCCGAGGGCAAGAAGGACGGCAACAAGTGGGTCGTCACCTTCACGCGGGCGCTGGCCGGCGGCGGCACGGGCGACCACAAGATCGAGCCGGGCAAGATCTACGACTTCGGCTTCGCGCTGCACGACGGCGGCGCCGAGGCACGCTATCACTATGTTTCGCTCAACTATCAGTTCGGCCTCGACAAGACGGTCGAGGGTGTCAAGTACTACTACAACGTCGTGAAGCAGTAACACAGGGGAAGCAGCACCGGCAGTTCTATTTTCTTCACAGGAGGAGAAAGCGATGAAGCAACGATGGAGTGGTTGGGCCCTGCTCACAGGCGCCCTGACGATCTCGGCGACGGCTCTCGCCGCCGACCCGGGCGCGGCGATGCTGGCGAATGCCTGCGCCGGTTGCCACGGCACGCACGGCGGCAGCGCCGGCCTGACGATGCCGAGCCTGGCCGCGCAATCGAAGACGGCGATCGTCGAAGCGATGAAAAAATTCAGGAGCGGCGAGCGCCCCTCCAGCATCATGGGTCGCTTGGCGAAGGGTTACACCGACCAGCAGATCGACCAGCTCGGCGAGTTCTTCTCCAAGCAGAAGCTGCATTTCACCCATCAGCAGGTCGATGCCGCCAAGGCGAAGAAAGGCGCCGAGCTGCAGGAAGCCAACTGCTCGCGCTGCCATCTCGACGACGGCAAGGATGGCAAGGACGATACGCCGGTGATGGCGAGCCAGTGGCTGCCCTACCTGCAGATGCAGATGGAACTCTACCAGTCCGGCAAGCGCAAGATGCCGGAGAAGATGGCCGAGAAAGTGAAGCCCTTGTCCAAGGAAGACCTGGATGCCCTGCTCCACTTCTACGCCAGCGTGAACAAATAAGGGAGGACGGAACATGACACTGGATCGCAGAAACTTCATCAAGCTCATGGGCGGCGCCTCCAGCCTGGCGCTGGCCGGCTGCGCTACGCAAGGTCCGGCCGTCTCCGCCGGCTCGGCCGCCGAAATCATGCCGAAGGGCTCGGCCCGCCGCGTCGTCGTCGTCGGCGGCGGCTATGGCGGCACCATCGCCGCCAAGTACATCCGCATGATGGATCCAAGCATCGAGGTGGTGCTGGTCGAGCGCAACGACCACTTCGTTTCCTGCCCGTTCTCCAACCTCTATATCGGCGGCATCCTGCCCGACCTCTCCTCGCTGACCATCAAATACGACAAGCTCGTCGCCAATCATGGCATCAAGTTCGTGCAAGCCGAGGTCACCGCCATCGACCCGGCCGCGCATACCGTCGTCACCTCGAAGGGCACGCTGAAATACGACCGTCTGGTCATCTCCCCGGGCATCGACTTCCGCACCGAGGAAATCGAAGGCTACAACGCGCAGACGCCGGAAATCATGCCGCACGCCTGGAAGGCCGGCCCGCAGACCGTGTTGTTGCGCAAGCAGCTCGAAGCGATGAAGGATGGCGGCACGGTGGTGCTCACGGTGCCGTTGGCGCCGTTCCGTTGCCCCCCCGGGCCTTACGAGCGCACCAGCATGATCGCCCATTATCTGAAGCAGCACAAGCCGAAGTCGAAGATCATCGTCGTCGATGCCAACCCGGACATCGCCTCGAAGGGCCCGCTGTTCCGCAAAGGCTGGGACATGCACTACAAGGGCATCATCGACTATCGCAAGGCCGCGAAGGTCACCGCGATCAATGCCGCCGGCAAGGCCGTGCTGATCGAGGGCATCGACGAAGTCAAGGGCGACGTCGTCAACCTGATCCCGCCGCAACGTGCCGCGAACATCGCGGTGCAGGCCGGCCTGGTCGGCGACGACAAGAAATGGTGCCCGATCAATGCCGACACCTTCGAGTCGACGAAGCAAAAGGACATCCACGTCATCGGCGACGCCTCGATCGCCGGCGCGATGCCGAAATCCGGCTATTCCGCGAACTCCGAGGCGAAGGTCTGCGCGACCAACATCGTCAATCTGATGAACGGCCGGCCGGTCACGCCGCTTTCCGGCATCAACACCTGCTACAGCTACATCACCGAAGGCGAAGCCATCAGCGTCGCGGCGGTGTATGCCTCGAAGGATGGCCAGATCATCGCGGTACCCAACTCGGGCGGCGTTTCCCCTGCCGACTGGTCGATGGTCAAGACGGAAGCGACCTACGCCAAGAGCTGGCTCAGGAACATCCTCACCGAAATGTCGACCTGATCTTCTACTTGCCCCAAACGAACCCCGCTGCGGCGGGGTTTTTTTTCGGCGCGGAAAAAATCGGCGCTGGCGAGGCGGCACGGTGCCGCAGCCGCGCTATTGCTTGCCGGTGCTGCCGAACCCGGCCTCGCCCCGCTGGGAGGCATCGAAGCTCTCGACGACGTTGAAGGCAACCTGCAGCACCGGTACGAACACCAGCTGCGCGACGCGGTCGAGGGGATTGAGCGCGAAGACCTCGTGGCCACGGTTCCACAGCGAGACGAAGATCTCGCCCTGATAATCCGAATCGATCAGGCCGACCAGATTGCCGAGCACGATGCCATGCTTGTGACCGAGGCCGGAACGCGGCAGGATCAACGCCGCCATGCCCGGATCGGCGATGTGGATCGCGATGCCGGCCGGCACCAGCATCGTCTCGTTCGGATGCAGACGCACCGGTGCCTCGATGCAGGCGCGCAGGTCCATGCCCGCCGCCCCGGGCGTGGCGTAATGCGGCGCGTAGCCGCCTTTCTCGTCTTTGAGGCGGGGATCGAGGATGCGAACGTCAATCGTGTGCATGGTAGAGCTCCGCGAGATGGCGCACGATCGCGCGCGCCAGGGTCAGTTTGTCGCCCGGCGGCAACGGATGCGCCCCCGTGGCGTCGAACAGCGTAATCAGGTTCGCATCACCGCCCAAGCCGTCCTGGACGAGGTTGCCGACGACGAGCGGCAGGCGCTTGGCGCGCCGCTTGCTCTCGGCGTAGGCGGCGAGATTCTCGCTCTCGGCGGCGAAACCGACGCAAAACGGCGCATCCGGCCGCGCCGCGACCTCGGCGAGGATATCCGGATTGGCGGTCAGTTCCAGCGTCAGCGTCGCCGCGCCTTTCTTGATCTTGTGCGCGGCCGGCGCCGCCGGGCGATAGTCGGCCACCGCCGCGACGGCGATGAAGATGTCGGCCGGCAGGGCGGCGATGACGGCATCGCGCATTTCGAGCGCGCTGCGCACGTCGATGCGCCTGACATCGGCTGGCGTGGGCAGGCACACGGGGCCGGAAACCAGCGTGACATTCGCACCGGCTTCCGCGCAGGCGCGCGCCAGCGCATAGCCCATCTTGCCGGAGCTCAGGTTCGTGAGGACACGGACCGGGTCGAGCGGCTCGCAGGTCGGGCCGGCCGTCAGCAGGACGCGCCGGCCGGAGAGCCGTTTCGGCTGGAAGAAGGCGATCAGCGCATCGCACAGCTCGACGGCTTCGAGCATGCGCCCCTCGCCGGTTTCGCCACAGGCCTGTTCGCCGCTGGCAGGCCCCAGCATGACGACGCCGTCGCTGCGCAGTTGCGCGACGTTGCGCTGGGTGGCCGGATTCGCCCACATCTGGCGATTCATCGCCGGCGCCACCAACAGCGGGCAATCGCGGGCGAGACAAAGCGCAGTCAGCAGGTCGTCGGCCCGGCCCTGCGCCAGGCGGGCGAGGAAATCGGCCGTCGCCGGCGCGATCAGCACCGCATCCGCGCCGCGCGTCAGATCGATGTGCGCCATGCCGTTGTCCCCGCCGTCCTGCCAAAGCGAGACATGCACCGGCCGGCCGGTGAGGGCCTGAAAGGTTAGCGGCGCCACGAAACGCGTCGCCCCCTCGGTCATGACGACATCGACGAGCGCGCCGGCCTTGCCCATCAGGCGCGCCAGCTCGCAGGCCTTGTAGGCCGCGATGCCGCCGCTCACGCCGAGCACGATGCGCCTGCCTTGCAGATCGTTCATGACAGATAGAATGGGGAAAACGAATGGGAGGATTCTAGCTCATGGCCATCACCGACTGGCCCGACGACGAACGTCCGCGCGAACGGCTGCTCGCCCAGGGAGCTGCCGCGCTCTCGGATGCCGAGCTGCTGGCGATCTTCCTGCGCGTCGGTATCAAGGGCCTGAGCGCGGTCGACCTCGCCCGCAAGCTGCTCGCGCACTTCGACAATAGCCTCGCGCGTCTGGCCGCCGCCTCGGCGGCCGATCTGACCACGGTGAGCGGCATCGGCCCGGCCAAGGCCGCGCAGCTCGTCGCCACCCTCGAACTGGCCCGCCGCGGCCTGCGGGAGGAAATGCGCCTGCGCCCCGCCCTGTCGACTCCCGATGCCGTGCGCGACTGGCTGCGGCTCTCGCTCGCCCCTTTGCAGCACGAAGTGTTCCTCGCCCTCTGGCTCGATGCGCAACACCGCCTGATCGCCGAGGAAGAGCTGTTCCGGGGGACGCTGACGCAGACCTCGGTCTATCCGCGCGAGGTGGTCAAGCGGGCGCTGGCACGCAATGCCGCCGCCGTGGTCCTCGCCCACAACCATCCGAGCGGCGTCGCCGAGCCCTCCCCCGCCGACGAACTGCTCACGCGCAGCCTCAAACAGGCGCTCGCGCTGGTCGATGTGCGTCTCATCGATCACTTCATCGTCGCCGGCATGGCGCCGCCCCTCTCCTTCGCCGAGCGCGGCCTGCTCTGAACGATGACAAAAAGCCCTTGCCTGACGCCTGGTCGCTGGGTTAGAATGCGCGGCTTTCCGCAATCGATGTTTTTCTGGAGACACTCATGTCCCGCGTTTGCCAAGTGACGGGCAAGGCCCCGATGGTGGGTAATCACGTTTCCCACGCCAACAACAAGACCAAGCGTCGTTATCTGCCCAACCTGCAGTCGCGCCGCTTCTGGGTCGAATCGGAAAACCGCTGGGTGCGCCTGCGCGTTTCGAATGCGGGCTTACGCACCATCGACAAGAAAGGCATCGACGTCGTTCTCGCCGAGCTGCGCGAACGCGGCGAGGCCGTCTGAAGCCGCGAAGAGGAGATAACCGACCATGGCAGCCAAAGGCGGACGTGAAAAGATCAAGCTCGAATCCACCGCGGGAACCGGGCATTTCTACACCACCAGCAAGAACAAGCGCACCACGCCGGAAAAGCTCGAGTTCATGAAATATGACCCGAAAGCCCGGAAGCACGTGCTCTACAAAGAAGTGAAGCTCAAGTAAGCAAACGCGAGAATTCAATTTGCGCCGCCGTATCCGGCGCACGATGAAAAAACGCCAGCGCACTCCCGCTGGCGTTTTTTCATTTCGGAATCCGGAAGAAAAAAAGAAGCGGTGCGAGTCGCCGGAATTTCCTGCTTGTCGAGCCTGAGGGAAGGTACCTCGAAAGCAGATGGAGGAGGAGGTTCGTCAAGAGAAACCAAGATCAGGGGGGACTTGGCGCTCTAACTTGCCGGCAACCCGAAGCAATGCACCGCTTCGCAGACATCTATATCAAAAGGCATGCCAGCCTAGCCACCCGGACAACAAACAATTTAGATACAAAGACTTGCAGAAAAACGGCTACAAGGATGGCATTACGTTCCAGAGAAAACAAAGCGACCCGATGCGTCAGATTGGCAGTTATTACTGCCACATCATGACAGTCTGTCAGTCTTGCCCTTCTCCCGAATCTTGCGCAGACGACGGTAGAGCGTGCGCTCGCTGATCCCCAGCTCGGCAGCGAGCGTCTTCCGGTTGCCATGATGCGCAGCCAGCCGGCGCCGCAAGGCATCATCCTCGATGTCCTCCAGCGTCTGGGCACCAGTAGCCGCAGCACCGTTGGTCGCGGCAGCATCGCCACCCTGCGTCACCTCGGGCGGCAGATGATCCGGCAGAATCACGTCGCCATCGCAAAGCAAAGTCGCGCGTTCCAGGACATTGCGCAGCTCCCGCACGTTGCCGGGATAGTCATAAGCCATCAGACAGGCGAGCGCCTCTTCGGAAAGCCGCAGGTTGCGCCCGGGCGCGACACGCGCCAGCAAGGCCTCGGCGAGCAGCGGCACGTCCTCGATCCGCTCGCGCAAGGCGGGCAGATGGATCGGAAAGGTGTTGAGCCGATAGTAGAGATCCTGCCGGAAACGCCCTTCTGCGACCATCGCGCGCAAATTCCGGTGGGTCGCGGAAATCAGGCGCACGTCCGATTTGAGGAAATCGCTGGCCCCGACGCGGCGGAAGGTGCCGGTTTCCAGCAGCCGCAGCAGCTTCACTTGCATGCCGAGCGGAATGTCGCCCAGCTCGTCGAGGAACAGCGTGCCGCCGGATGCCGACTCCACCAGCCCGATGCGCCGTGACGAAGCGCCGGTGAAGGCGCCTTTCTCGTGTCCGAACAATTCGCTCTCGAACAATGTCTCGGTCAGGCCCGAGCAATCCACCGCGACGAAGGGGCGGTTGGCGCGGCGGCTCGCATCGTGGATCGCTTTTGCCACCAACTCCTTGCCCGTGCCGGATTCGCCCTGCAGCATCACCGTCGCGTCGGAAGGCGCCACGCGCGCCATCAGTTCGAGCATGCGACGGAAGGCCGGCGCGCGCCCAACCAAAGCACGGGCATCGGCCAGACCGCGCGACACGCCCAAAGCCTCCATCTTCTCGACGAAATAGACGATTCCCCCATTCGCGTCGCGCACCGGCGCGAGCTCGATATTCACATACGCCTCGCCTTCCGGCGTGTGGTGCAGATGCAGCACGCGCTCACGCTGCCCGGAAGCCAGGCTCTGCTGGAGCGGGCAAGTCTCGCCCGCCTTGTCGCAGGGCGCGGTGTAATGATGGGAGACGGCATAGCAGGTCTGACCGACGATCGCATGCCCCCCGCCATAGTTGCGCCGGTAGGCCTTGTTCGCCGCCAGGATGCGGTAATCCTTATCGCATAGAATGTGCGGCTCGGGCAGCGTATCGAGATAGGAAATCAGCTCGGCAAGCGGGTGGAAGCTCATAGGATGACAGACTGTCAGTGTCAATGAGTGACTACTATGCCACAAATGGCATCATTGAGGCGAACCCTCATTGTCCATAAAGGATTTTTTTCCTGGAACGCAATGTGCTTAAGCTTTTGCTAATATTCTTTCCCACCAACATCGATAACCAAAAGGAAACTCCGCGATGACAACCCCAAACGCTACGGCTTCCTCCGCACCCCATTCCCGCCTTGCCCATTATCCCGTGCCCCTGTTCGCGACGGTGATGGGCACCAGCGGTCTCGCCATTGCCTGGAAAAAAGCCGGTCACGTGCTCGGCCTGCCACCCGCAATCGGCCTTGCCCTGCAATGGTGGGCACTGGTCCTGTTCGTGATGGTCGCGCTCGGCTATCTCGCCAAGATGGCCTCGCATTGGGAGGCGGTGAAGAAGGAATTCTCGAACCCGATCCGTCTGAATTTCTTCCCGGCCGTCTCGATTTCCCTGCTGCTGCTCGCCGTCGCCTTTGCCGACTCCCAGGCGGACCTCGCGCAAGGGTTCTGGGTCGTGGGCACCGCGCTCCATCTCGTCTTCACGCTGACCGTGATGAGCAGCTGGATCCACCATGCCCGTTACGAGATCAAGCACGCCAACCCGGCCTGGTTCATCCCCATCGTCGGCAACGTGGTCGTGCCGGTAGCGGGCATCAATTTCGCGCCCGCCGAGATCTCGTGGTTCTTCTTCAGCATTGGGCTGGCATTCTGGATCGTGCTGCTGACCATCGTCATGTATCGGCTGTTCTTTCATGAGCCCCTGCCGGAACGTCTGACGCCGACCCTGTTCATCCTGATCGCCCCGCCGGCCGTCGCCTTCATCGCTTGGCTGAAGCTCAACGGCGGCCAGCTCGATGCCTTCGCGTTGATCCTTTACAACGTCGCGCTGTTCTTGACCCTGCTGCTCGCCAGCAACGCGCTGCGTTTCTTCCGCCTGCGTTTCTTCCTGTCGACCTGGGCCTATTCCTTTCCGCTCGCCGCGATCACGATCGCGACGCTGATCATGGCCGAACATGGTGCAGGATTTTTCGTCGGCCTGTCCTGGCTGCTGCTGATCGTGCTGAGCCTGGTGCTGCTGCTCCTGACCCTGCGCACCATTCAGGCTGCGATGCGCGGCGAAATCTGCGTCCCGGAATAAGGCCCTGCGCCGGAGGTGCCGTCCTCTCAGCGCCGACTTTCAGCTGAGCAGCCGCACCTCGCGCTGCGGGAAGGGGATCTCGATCCCCGCCGCCTGGAAGTCCCGCCAGATCGCCAGATGGATGTCGGACTTGATCTGCAGCGTGCCTTCGGCCGGATCGGCGATCCAGAAGCCGAGTTCGAGGTTGATGCCCGAATCCGCGAAGGCGACGAGGAAAGCCTTCGGCGGCGGATCGACCAGCACGCGCGGCTGGGCGCTCGCCGCGGCGACGAGGATCGCCATCGCGCGCTCCAGATCGCAGCCGTAGGCGACCTGGATCTGGGTAGCGATGCGCACCTTCGGGTCAGAGAAGGTTTCGTTGCTGATCGTCGAGCTGACGAGCATCTCGTTGGGCACGATCGTCTCGACGCCGGTCATGCCGCGCAGCACGGTGTAGCGCGTCGTGATGCGCGTGACGACACCGCGCTGACCGCCGACTTCGATCAGATTGCCGATGCGGATCGAGCGATCGAGCAGGATGATGAAGCCCGACACATAGTTGGCAGCGATCTTCTGCAGACCGAATCCCAGACCCACGCCCAACGCACCACCGAAGACCGAAAGCGCCGTCAGGTCGATACCCACCGCTGGCAGGGCGATCAAGACCGCGAGCAGGGCAAGCAGCGCGCGCGCCAGCCGCGCGAAGACCAGGCGTAGATTGCCGTCGAGATTTTGCGCTTCCATCAACCGCGCCTCGATCAGCCCGCCGAGCCACAGCGCGATCAACAGCGTCGCCAGCACCGCACCGAGACCTTGCAGGAACAGCCAGAGATTGAGCCGGGTCCTGCCGAGCGTGAAGCCGATCCCGTCGAGGAAATCGATCAATTGCGGCGTCAGCCCCAGGATGTGCAGCGCCACCACGCTCCACACCAGGAGCGCGAAGCCGCGCTCGAAGCCGGCGAGCCAGGGCACCGTCGCGGAAAAAGTATGACGCACGACGAACATCACGGCGCGGATCAGGAGCAGCGAGGCCAGCAGCGGAATCGCCAGATTGAGCAGATTCACGTGATGCCACTGCGCGAGCATGGGACGCGCGGCGAACACCAGGAGAAGCATCACTGCGGGCAGAGCGATGCGTTTCAAGCCCCGTCGGCCGAAACGGCGCGCGGCATTTTCGATCTCGCCCGAGCGCGCGAAGCGCAGGTGCAACCAGCGGTCGAACAGCCAGGCCAGCGCGAAGCAGACTCCCAATACGGCGATCTGCCAGACCACCTCGGGCTGCTGCAGATCTTCCCACAGATCCAGCAGCAGCCGGCCGAAAGGATCCGCGTCCGTGCTCATGGCTGGAGCGCCGCAGCGAAAGGCAGCGCTTCGGCGTGATGGCGCCGCCAGTTGGCCAGATAGACCTGCGCCAGCGCCGGGTTGTCGCGCAGGATCAGCAGATTCTCGGCATTGCGCGCCTGTGCCGACCAGGTGAAGTTGTAGCTGCCGGTGATGACCACGGGGTGAGCGCCTTCGACGTCGATGAGCACGATTTTATTGTGCGCGGCGGCATAGCGGGTCTCCAGACGCACCGGAATGCCGGCGGCGTCGAGCTGAGGCACCTGCGAATTTTCGCCCTTCACCACCATTTCGCGATCGGCGAGCACTTCGACCGCGACCCCGCGCCCATGCGCGGCGATGAGCGCCCGGGCGATGTTGCGGCTGGTGAGCAGGAACATCTGCACATGCACACTGCGCCGTGCCGCCTCGATCGCGCGCAGCACCGCGCCTTCGGCGTCGTCCCACGGCGTGAATAGCACCTCGATCCGGCCACTGGCCGGCACCTCGACCGCTCCGGCCGCGGGCATTACGAGCATCAGCGCGGCCAGCAGCCAGACCCTCATTTGGCGCGCTCCAGCACCGCGGCATAGAAGCCATCGGTGCCATGCCGATGCGGCAGCAGATGCAGATCATCGCCGGCAAGATCGATATCGATGCCCTGCGCGGCGAGGATCTCGCCGGCAAAGCGCCGCGCGAACTGCGGCTGTGCAGCGAGGAAGGCGTCAACGATCGCTTCGTTCTCCTCGGGCAGCAGGCTGCAGGTGGCATAGACGAGCCGCCCGCCCGGCTTGACGAGCCGCGCCGCCGCGGCCAGGATCGCCGCCTGCTTGGCGCTCAGCTCGGCGATGTCCTGCGGAGTCTGCCGCCATTTCAGATCGGGGTTGCGCCGCAGCGTGCCCAGGCCGGAACAGGGCGCATCGACCAGCACACGGTCGCACTTGCCGGCCAGGCGCTTCACATGCACGTCGTTCTCGTGCGCGATCGCGACCGGATGGACGTTCGACAGCCCCGAGCGCGCCAGCCTCGGCTTGAGCTTCGCCAGACGCTTGGCCGAGACGTCGAAGGCATACAGCCGCCCGGTCGAGCGCATCAGCGCGCCCAGCAGCAGCGTCTTGCCGCCGGCGCCGGCGCAGAAGTCGACGGCCATCTCGCCCCGCTTCGGTGCGACGAGATGGCCGAGGAGCTGGCTGCCTTCGTCCTGAACCTCGATGCTGCCGTCGAGGAACAGCGGATGTTTCGCCAGCGCCGGCTTGCCGGCGAGACGGATGCCGTGCGGGGCGTAGGGGCAGGCCGTCGCCGCGATGCCTTCCTGATCGAGCCGCGCCAGCACGTCGTCGCGCCGCGCCTTGAGGACATTCACGCGCAGATCGAGCGGGGCCGGCTGGTTCAGCGCGCGGGCGAGCGCGACGAGCTCGCTTTGCGGCATCAGCGCGCCGAGCCGCTCCACCAGCCAGTCCGGCAGATCGGTTTCCTCGCCGAGCGTCAGCGCCGGTTCCGGCCGCGCTTTCAAGGCCGCGAGCCACTCGGCATCGCGTTTCGGCAGCGCCGCTTCGAGCGTGCGCAGGCTGATGCCGCCCTGGCGCACCAACGCGGCCAGCACCAGCTGTCTGACATTGGCACCCGGGCCGACCCAGGCCGCGAGCGAACGCTGGCGGCGCAGCACGGTGTAGGCCGTCTCGGCGATGAAGGCGCGCTCGCGCGGGCCGCAGTGGCGGGCGCGGAAGAATGCCGACAGCACGGCATCGGCCGGCTGGCGGAATTGCATAAGCTCGCGGCAGGCTTCGATCGTTTGCTCCAGCACGCTCGCAGACAGGGTCTTCATCGCGGCAGATCCATTTCGATGTCAAATCCGGGTTCGATGCTGACGATCATCTGGTCGAAAACCTCGCTCTTGCGGTCGCGATGGCGGATTTTCAGCGGCAGGCGTGTCTGCTCGTCCAGCCAGAGCTCCGTGACATCTTCGCCGGGCCGGCCCTGTATCGTGAGGTGGCGAGCCTGCCGCATGCCCAGTGGCGTCTCGAGACCGGTCACGTCGCTCACCGTCACCTGGTAGTTCGCCAGCTTGCGCGTGGTCGCCACGCTGACGGCATATTCGGGCAGGTCGAGCGGCAGTCCGGCGAGCTGGAAGAATACCGAAAGCACGTCCTGCACGCCAGCCGAAAACGGCGCGCTGCCGCCGCGGGAAAACACGATGCGCGCTTCGCCAGCTTCGAAAATCACGCGTTCGGTCTCGCGTCCCTCGCGCTCGAGCGTAAACTCCTGCGGCCGCACGCCGGCGGCATCGAAACCGCCGCGGCTGGCTTGCACGACCCGCGCCGGCTTGAACAGCGCGACGAGGCCGCTGGTCTCGGCGACGGTTTCCAGCAGGTAATGCGCCTCGTCCCACTCCCAGCGCTGCTCGGCCCGGCCGATGACGAAGCCCTGTTCGCCACGCGAGACCTGATAGACGATGCGGCCGCTGCGGGGCCAGCGGACATGGAAAGTCGGCGCTGGCGGGACGGCACCCTCGGCGGAAGAAGCGGTCTCGACAGCCGGCGGCACATCCGCGGACTGGGGTGGTGCGGACGACGCCACAGTCTCTGGCTCGGCGGTCGGTGGCGTGGTGTGCGGAACATCCACCTGCGGATGGGCGGGTGTGGGCGGAACGGCAGGCGGTGGTTTCGGCCGCTTGACGCGCGGCGGTTTCTTCGTCGCCGGCGTCGCGGCGGTCGCTGCCGGGCTCGGCGCCACAGGGGCCGGCACGAGGGTCGCATCGAGACGGCCGGCTTCCGCTTCCCCGTCCATCGGCAAGATCCAGCCCGGCGACAGCAGCACGCCGAGATGCAGCGTCAGCGAGGCGGCCAGCGCCAGCCAGAGCGGCAGCATTACTGCGCCGGGACCCGCAGGGCGAGATGCGCCGGCGTGGCATCGCCCTCCCAGACGACACGGCCATCGGCGAGCCGGCAGCGGCCTTCGAGCACCGCGCGCGCCGCCTGCGGGTAGATGATGTGCTCCTGCGCGAGCACGCGCGCGGCGAGGCTCTCCGACGTATCCGCCGCCAGCACCGGCACGGCGGCCTGGATGATGATCGGCCCGCAATCGAGCGCCGGGGTGACGAAATGCACCGTGCAGCCATGCACGCGCACGCCGGTGGCCAGCGCCGCCTCGTGCGTACGCAGCCCCGGGAAGGCGGGCAGGAGCGAGGGGTGGATGTTGATCAGGCGGCCAGAAAAACGGCGCACGAAGCCTTCGGTGAGGATGCGCATGAAACCGGCGAGCAGCACCAGCTCGCCGCCGAGACGCTCGATCTCCTCGGCCAGCGCGGCATCGAAGGCTTCGCGGGAAGGGTACTGGCGATGATCGACGACGCGCGTCGGCACGCCGCGGCCGGCGGCCCAGGCGAGCCCGGCCGCCTCGGGCCGGTTGCTGATCACGGCGACGCACTGGCCGGGCAGCTGCGCTTCGATGAGCGCCTGCATGTTGCTGCCGCGGCCGGAGATGAGGATGACGTAGCGTTTCATTTGACGGGTAGGAACAGCGCGGTGGCGAGATTGTGGACGACCTTGACGACGGTGCGGTTCGACTTGTCGGCGACGATTTGCGCAAGCAGGTCGAGACTGCCGATCAGCCGGCCGAACTCGCGTTCGAAGCTGAGGTTCTGGATCGGCCCCATCTCGTTCGAGAGCAAGAGCGGCGTGCCCGCCGGCAGCTCGCCTTCGGGCTGCGTGCGGCGCGCGTTGGCGAGCTTCCAGGCGGCGATCTCGACGTTGCGGGCCGCATTGTAGAGCCGCTGGGCATCGAGATCGTCGAGGATGAAGAACTCGGTCTTGCCGTCGAAGGCGTCGTAGAGCATCGTGTTGAGACCGCCGATGAACGCGGCGACGCGATCGTGCGGATAATCCTCGCGCAGGCCGGCGAGCAGCAGCACCGTGCCGCGCCGGCCTTCGGGCTCTGGCGAGAGGCCGAGACGCTGCGGGTCCATCAGTTTCGCGAGCGCCGCCTCACGGCTTGCATGGCCGCCCTTCTTCCATTCGCGCGGATTGCGCCGGTAGAGCTTGTCGGCCAGGCGGCCGAGGCTGGCGAACACTTCGCGGCGATGCAGATCGGCGACGCGATCGACATCGGTCTTGGCGAGCTGCCCAGGACTCGACAGACAACCGGAAAGAAGCGGGAAACACGAAACGGCCAGCAACAGACTGCGCCGCTTCATGGGCGGGCCGCTGCAAGCCGCGCGCGCAGCCAGCCGATCGCCATCGGCAGCACCGAGACGAGGATGATGCCGACGATCACCAGCGACAGGTTGTTCTTCACCGCCGGCAGGTTGCCGAACCAGTAGCCGGCCAGCGTCAGCGAGAACACCCAGAGCAGCGCGCCGAGCAGGTCGAAAGCGAAAAAGCGCGGGTAGGTCATGCGCGCGACGCCGGCGACGAAGGGTGCGAAGGTGCGCACCAGCGGCACGAAGCGCGCCATCGTCATCGTCAATGGGCCGTAGCGCTCGTAGAAGGCGTGAGTCTTCTCATAGGCAGCGCGGTTGAAGAAACGCGAGCCCTCGCCCCAGCGCAGGATGCGCTGGCCGACCCAGCGGCCGATCCAGTAATTGGCGTTGTCGCCGAGCACCGCCGCCGCCAGCAGCACGCCGATCAGCACGCCGATGTCCATCCCGCCCGTCGCGGCGAGCGCGCCGGCGACGAACAGCAGCGAATCGCCCGGCAGGAAGGGGGTGACGACCAGCCCGGTCTCGCAAAAGACGATCGCGAACAGCAGCGCGTAGATCCACACCCCATAGTCCGCGACCAGCAGCGCGAGATGCCGGTCCAGATGCAGGACGATATCGACGAATTGCAGCAAGAGCTCCATGCGGCGCAGTTTACCCCACCCCTATAATGGGCCGATGGCGCGAATTCACCCCCTTCCCGACCTCCTGATCAGCCAGATCGCCGCCGGCGAAGTGGTCGAACGCCCGGCATCGGTGCTCAAGGAACTGATCGAGAACAGCCTCGATGCCGGCGCCACCAGGATCGACGTGCAGCTCGAGGAGGGAGGCGTCAAGCTGATCCGCGTCGCCGACGACGGCGGCGGTATCGAGAAGGACGACCTGCCGCTTGCGTTTGCGCGCCACGCGACGAGCAAGATCGCCACGCTGGCCGATCTCGAATGCGTCGCCAGCTACGGCTTTCGCGGCGAGGCGCTCGCCTCGATCGCCTCGGTCGCCCGGGTCAGCATCACCAGCCGCAGCCGGGAAGCCGCGCATGCCTGGAAGCTCGATGGCGAGACGCTCGCCCACGGCGGCGAGCCCAAGCCCGCCGCGCTCTCTGCCGGCACGGTGGTGATGGTCGCCGATCTCTATTTCAACACCCCGGCGCGGCGCAAATTCCTCAAGTCGGTCGCCACCGAATTCGCGCATTGCGACGACGTGCTGACGCGGATTGCTCTCGCACGCCCCGACGTGTCTTTCACGCTGGCACACAACGACCAGGTGCGACGCCGCCTGATGTCGGCCGACCTGGCACGCCGCACCCGCGAGCTGATGGGCGAGGCGTTTCTTACCCACGCCCGGCCGATCGACGCACAGGCCGGGCCACTGCGGCTCGCCGGCTTCGCCGCGCTGCCCGCTTATGCGAAGAACACGCGCGCCGAGCAGCTCTTCTACGTCAATGGCCGCTTCGTGCGCGACAAGCTGCTCGCCCACGCGGCGCGCGCCGCCTATGCCGACGTGCTGCATGGCGCGCTGCATCCCGCCTGGGTGCTGTTCCTCGACATCGACCCGGCGCTGGTCGATGTCAACGTCCACCCCGCCAAGACCGAAGTGCGCTTCCGCGACGGCCAGGGGGTGCATCGGTTCGTGTTCCACGCCCTGCAACGCGCGCTGGCGGAGCCGCTTTCCGCCGTGAAAAGCCCGGCGCAGGCCGTCCAGACGCCGACGCATCCGCCGCCTCGGCAGGCCACGCTCACCGTCAGCGAACCACCGGCCGCCGCCTATCTGGATTTTGCCCAGCGGGCCTTTTCGGGTGCCGCTCCACCAGCGCCGACTTTGCGCGGCGAGGAGGCGCCCGCAGCGGTGGCCGAGCGCGAGGAGCGCCCGCTCGGTCATGCCCTCGCCCAGCTCCACGGCATCTACATCCTGGCGCAGAACAGCCAAGGGCTCGTGCTCGTCGACATGCACGCCGCCCACGAGCGCATCCTTTATGAAAAGCTGAAAGCCGCGGCCGATGCCCATCCCGCCACCCAGGCGCTGCTCGTCCCCGTGCTGCTGCAGGCGAGCGCGGCCGAGCAGGCCTGCGCCGAGGAACATGCCGCCACGCTCGAACGGCTGGGATTCGAAATCTCCGCGGCCGGCCCGCAGCAGCTTTCGGTGCGTGCCGTGCCCGCCCTGCTCGCCGGCGGCGACATCGCGGCGCTGGCGCGCGCGCTGCTCGCCGAGCTCATGGAACACCCGGCCAGCCATGTGCTCGAACGGCATCGCAATGACCTCCTCGCCACGCTGGCCTGCCACGGCGCGGTGCGCGCCCACCGGCAGCTCTCCCTGCCGGAAATGGATGCGTTGCTGCGTGCGATGGAGGAAACCGACCGCGCCGACCAGTGCAATCACGGCCGGCCGACCTGGATTCAGCTGCCGCTTTCCGAACTCGACCGGCTGTTCATGCGCGGCCGATGATCAGGCGGCTTCAGTGCAAGGAGACCGGGTGGCCGAGGATGGCGTCGTGGGCGTCGAGGAAATCTTCGTATTCTTCCTCGTCGTGGGCACGGGTGAGGAACTCCCTGAATTCCTCGCGCATGCGCGCTGCGACCGCGCCGCGCAGCAATCCGATCCGGCCATTGCGCTTGTCGAGGATTTCGAGCGCGTCGATGCCCGGATAATCGATCAGATACAGCTGCGGATTGTTGAACAGGATGTTCATGAGACCTCCTTCAGAACTCTGGCGTGTAAATGGGCATTGACGTGTCGATTTCAACCGTGACGTCCCCTTCCCTGCCTCCCGCGATCGCGCTGATCGGCCCGACCGCGAGCGGCAAGACCGAGCTGGCGCTGGCCATCGCCGCGCGCTTTCCGGTCGAGATCGTCAGCCTCGATTCGGCGCAGGTGTTCATCGGCATGGACATCGGCACCGCGAAGCCCGACCGCGAAACGCTTACGCGCTTTCCCCACCACCTGATCGATCTGATCACGCCCGAGGAACGCTACTCGGCCGCCCGCTTCCGCAGCGACGCGCTGCGCGTAATGGCTGAGATCACCGCGCGTAGCAGGGTGCCGCTTCTGGTCGGCGGCACGATGCTGTATTTCAAGGCGCTGATCGAAGGCTTGGCCGACCTGCCCGAGGCCGATCCAGAATTGCGCGCCGCGATCGATGCGCAAGCCACGGAGCGCGGCTGGCCGGCGCTGCATGCCGAGCTGGCGCGGGGCGATCCGGACACCGCCGCCCGCCTCGCGCCCACCGACAGCCAGCGCATCCAGCGCGCGCTCGAAGTGTTGCGGCTCACCGGCCGGCCGCTCTCTTCCTTCCTGCAACGTCAGGAAGCACCTGCCCTGCCCTACCGGCTGCTGACGATCGCGCTGGTCGCACCGCAACGCCAGCGCCTCCATGAACGCATCGCGGAGCGCTTCCACGCGATGCTCGCCGCCGGGCTGGTCGGTGAGGTCGAGGCGCTGCGCGCGCGTTACCGGCTCAGCGGCGAGCTGCCCTCGATGCGCTGCGTCGGCTATCGCCAGGTCTGGGAGATGCTCGAAGGCCGTCTGCCCCGCGGGGAACTCGCCGAGCGCGGCATCTTCGCCACGCGCCAGTTCGCCAAGCGGCAACTGACCTGGCTCAGAGCGCTGCGAGAAGCGGGCACAATCGACCTCGAATCCGCCTTAGCGGAACCGGCTGCAGCTGCAAGAATAGAGTTGGCCATAGCAGCCCATCTGGAACATACCCTCCGCCAGAACGAATGACCGTCCAGTCCGTCCCGCCCGAAGAGCTCGAAAAATTCAGCACGAACCATCGGCGCGAAATCCTCTTCTACCTGCATCAGCTCATCAAGGACGGCGAACGGGTCAGCGTCAGCTTCAACGAAGGCAACGACATGTTCCTGACCGTGCTGCTCGCGGTGGATGAAGATCACGACCAGCTGATCTTCGACTGGGGCGGCAGCGAGGAAACCAACCAGAAGCTGCTCAAGAGCGAGCGCAACTTCTTCATCTGCGCGCCACACGGCGTGAAGAACCTGTTCATGACCGGCGCGGTGCAGGAAACCGTCTATCAGGGCCGGCGCGCCTTCGTCACCCAGCTGCCGAAACGTTACACGCGGTTACAGCGGCGCGAATTCTTCCGTCTGGTGCTGCCGATCACCCGGCGGCCGACCTGCACGCTGCCGGCACCGGAAGGCCAGCCGCCGCTGCAATTGCCGGTCATCGACATCAGCGTCGGCGGCCTGGCGATGGAAATGCCAGACCCCCGTCCCCCGTTCGAAGTCGGCCAACGCTTGCCGGGGGCATTGATCGAATTTCGCAATGGCCTGCGACTGGTCGTGACGCTGGAAGTGCGCAACGTCGGCCCGCTCGAGCGCGGCAACAAGGTGATGGGACGCATCGGCTGCCGCTTCGTCGACCTGCCGATCCACGACGAGCACCTGCTCCAGCACTTCATCACCGAGGAACAGCGCGAGGAACGCGCCCGCCTCGGTCTGTGACATCAACGGATCACGGTCTGCGGCTGACCGGGCTGGCGCGCCTCGATGCGCCCGAGGGCGAACACCGTTTCACCGGCCGCTCTCAGCGCTTCGGTCGCCCGATTCGCATCTTCGGCAGCGACGATCACCACCATGCCGATGCCGCAGTTGAAGACGCGGTGCATCTCGTCGTCGGCGACGTTGCCTTCGCGCTGCAGCCACTGGAACAGCGGCGGCAGCGTCCAGGACGACTTTTCGATCACGGCGGTGACGTCTTCCGGCAGCACGCGCGGCACGTTGCCGGTGATGCCGCCGCCGGTGATGTGCGCCATGCCCTTCACCGTCACGCTTTCCATCAGCGCGAGCAGCGATTTCACATAGATGCGCGTCGGCGCGATGAGCGCGTCGGCGAACGGCCGGCCGTGGAAATCGGCCGCCATGTCCGGCCTCGCACGCTCGACGATCTTGCGGATCAGCGAATAGCCGTTCGAGTGGGCGCCGGAGGAAGCGAGGCCCAGCACCGCGTCGCCCGGCCGGATCGAGCTGCCGTCGATGATCTGCGACTTTTCGACCACGCCGACGGCGAAGCCGGCCAGATCGTATTCGCCCGGCGGATACATGTCGGGCATCTCGGCGGTCTCGCCGCCGATCAGCGCGCAGCCGGCCAGCTCGCAGCCTTTGGCGATGCCCTCGATCACCGTCGCCGCGGTGCCGACGTCGAGCCTGCCGCAGGCGAAGTAGTCGAGGAAGAACAGCGGCTCGGCCCCTTGCACGAGGATGTCATTGACGCTCATCGCCACCAGATCCTGACCGACCGTGTCGTGGCGGTTCAACTGGAAGGCGAGCTTCAGCTTGGTGCCGACGCCGTCGGTGCCCGAGACCAGCACCGGCTCGCGGTATTTCTTCGGCAGGTCGCATAAAGCGCCGAAGCCGCCGATGCCCCCCAGCACCTCGGGCCGCAGCGTGCGCTTCGCGGCAGGCTTGATGCGTTCCACCAGCGCGTCGCCGGCATCGATATCGACGCCCGCATCGCGATACGTCAGGGGGGAGGGGGTTGAATTCATGGTGATCGAGACTCAGGAAAGGATGAATCGGGCGGATTTGCGGCGATAATTCACACTGCCGCAAGGATTTTGCGCGCGGATTTTACCGGAATCAGCTCACTGCTCGCCCTGCCTTGACCCAACTGCTGCTCGATCTGCGGCCCAATCAGCCGCCTTCCTTCGACAATTTCATCGTCGGCGAAAATGCCGAGCTGGTGGCGCGGCTGCGCCTGCTCGCCGAACCCGGCTGTTTCGATGCGATCACCCTGTGGGGTGCGAAAGGCTGCGGCAAGAGCCATCTGCTTGCGGCCACCGCCACGCGGGCGATGCGTCGACGTCCGGTGCTGCTGCTGTCGGGGTGCCGTTCCACCAGCGCCGATTTTCAGGCGCCGCCCGGCGGCCTGCTGATCGTCGATGACGTCGACGCGCTCGACGAGGGCGCGCAGATCGCGCTGTTCCGCATCTTCAACACCGCACGCCTGATCGGCCTCGGGCTTTTGCTGGCCGGCCACAAGCCGCCGGCGAAGCTCAAGCTGCGCGAAGACCTGCGCACGCGCATCGGCCAGACGCTGATCTATGCCGTGAAGACGCTCAACGACGACGAGAAGGCCGCCGCGCTGCGTCGCCATGCGTTGGAGCGCGGCCTGCGCGTCGATGACGGCCTCGTCCGCTACCTGCTCGCCCATGGCCGGCGCGACCTGCCCTCCCTGATGGCCGTGCTCGACCATCTCGACCGCGCCACGCTCGAACGCAAGCAGCACGCCACCCTGCCGCTGCTCAAGGAAGCCTTGCAACTCACCCTCGTTCCCGAAGACGATGAATCTCACCCTGTTTGATCTCGACAACACCCTGCTCTCTGGCGACTCCGACTTCGAATGGGCGCAGTTTTTGATCTCGAAAGGCGTGCTCGACCGCGAAGTGCATGAAGCGAAAAACCAGGCCTTCTACGAAGACTACAAGGCCGGCACGCTCGACATCCACGCCTTCCTGAAATTCCAGCTCGCGCCGCTCGCGCGCCACGACCGCCGGCAGCTCGACGCCTGGCACCGCGAATTCATGGCCGCGCGCATCCTGCCGCTGATCGGCACGCCGGCGCGCCAGCTGGTGCAGCGCCACCTCGACGATGGCGATCTGTGCGTGATGGTCACCGCGACCAACAGCTTCGTCACCGGCCCGATCTGCCGCGAATTCGGCATCCCGCATCTGGTCGCCACCATTCCGGCGCACGAGGACGGCCGCTTCACCGGCGCGCCCCGCGGCACCCCCGCCTTCAAGGAAGGCAAGATCACGCGGGTCAACCTCTGGCTGGAGGAAATGGGGCTATGGTGGGGCGCCTTCGAGCGCAGCACCTTCTACAGCGACTCGCACAACGACCTGCCGCTGCTCGGTCTCGTCACCCATCCGGTCGCCGTCGATCCCGACGACACCCTGCGCGCTCATGCCGCCCGCCACGGCTGGCCGGTCTTGAGCTTGCGCTGACACTTGCCCACGTCCAAGAAATTGGCTAGACTAGTTTGGTCATTTAGGAGCTCCAATGCAAACCGTCAGCCTCTTCGACGCCAAGACCCACTTATCACGCCTGGTCGATCTGATCGCCTCCGGCGTGGAAACGGAGATCGTCATTTCCCGCAACGGCAAGCCGGTGGCGCGCGTATTGCCGATCCAGCCGGACACGAGCCGACGCATCGGCATCGCCCGCGGCGAATTCGAGGTGCCGGAGGATATCGATGCCCACAATGACGAAGTCGCCGCGCTGTTCATGGGGCGGCCTTGACCCGTGCGGCTCTTGCTCGACACCCACATCGTGCTCTGGGCGCTCGCCGGCTCGCCGCGCCTGCCCAGCCTGGCCGAAGGGTTGATTCGCGATCCGGCCAACGATGTCTTCGTCAGCACCGCGACGATCTGGGAGATCGCGATCAAGCACGCCCTCGGTCGCGGCGACATGCCGATCTCCGGCGTGCGTGCCGCCGAACTGTGCGCCGAAGCCGGTTATCGCGAGCTGCCGGTCAGCTGGCGACACGCCCAGGCCGTGGAAGGCCTGCCCACGCTGCATGCCGACCCTTTCGACCGTCTGCTCGTCGCCCAGGCCACGACCGAGCCGATGCGGCTGCTCTCCCACGATGCGCAAATCGCACGCTACGGCGAGATGGTGATTTTCGTCTGACTTCGATGCCGCTCTCCAGGCAATGATCCGCAAGCTATTGCGCCGCGTCTTCAAGCGCGGCGAACCGACACCCCACCCGGTCGAGATCATCGGACCGGAACGTCATGGCATCCGTCCGGAACAGGTCTCACCCGGCGCACGCCGCACCGTCGACACCCTGCAGCAGGCGGGCTTCAAGGCCTATGTGGTCGGCGGCGCGGTGCGCGACCTGATCGCCGGCATCGTTCCCAAGGATTTCGACGTCGCCACCGATGCCACGCCGGAACAGGTGCGCGCGCTCTTTCGCCGCGCCCGCATCATCGGCCGGCGCTTCCAGATCGTCCATGTGCTCCAGGGCGCCGAGACCCTCGAGGTCTCCACCTTCCGCGCCGCCCACGATGAGAGCACGCTCAAGGACGAACACGGCCGCGTGCTGCGCGACAACGTCTGGGGCACGATGGAAGAGGATGCCGCGCGCCGCGACTTCACGATCAACGCGCTCTACTACGACCCGGCGACGCAGCAGGTGTTCGACTACCACCACGGCGTGCGCGACCTGCAGCGAAAGACCTTGCGCATGATCGGCGACCCGCGCGCGCGCTACCGCGAGGATCCGGTGCGCATGCTGCGCGCCGTGCGGCTCTCGGCCAAGCTCGACTTGCGCATGGACCCGACCGTGCAGGCGCCGATCCGCGAGATGGCCGAGCTGATCGAGAACGTGCCGGCCGCGCGTCTGTTCGACGAGATGCTCAAGCTCCTGTTCTCGGGCCATGCCGTCGAATGCTTGAAGCGCCTGCGCGAAGAGGGTCTGCACCACGGCCTGCTGCCGCTCCTGGACGTGATCCTCGAACAGCCGCTAGGTGAAAGATTCGTCATGCTCTCGCTGGCGGATACCGACCGGCGCGTGCGGGAAGGCAAGCGCACCTCGCCGGGCTTCCTGTTCGCCACGCTGCTCTGGCACGAGGTGCTCGCCAACTGGGAAGCGCGCAAGCAGCGCGGCGAACATGCCATGCCGGCGCTGCATGCGGCGATGGACGAAGTGCTCGACACCCAGGCGGAAAAGCTCGCCATCACGCGCCGCATCATCGGCGACATCAAGGAAATCTGGCTCTTGCAGCCACGCTTCGAGAAACGGGCGGGACGCGCGCCGTTCCGTCTCGTCGAGCAGCCCCGCTTTCGCGCCGCCTGGGACTTCCTGCGCCTGCGCGCGGAAAGCGGCGAGGCGCCGCAGGAACTGGCCGACTGGTGGGCCGCTTTCGCCGATGCCGACAACGCCAGCCGCGAAGCGATGCTGAAACCCGAAACCGCCGGCGCGAAGAAGCGCCGTCGCCGGCGCGCGAAAAAAACCGTGGAAGACGCCGAGGGTGCCGTCCCGCCAGCGCCGACTTTACGAAGCGAGGAGGCGCCCGGCGGGACGTCCTCATTCCCGCCAGCGCCGACTTTACGAAGCGAGGAGGCGCCCGGCGGGACGTCCTCATTCCCGCCAGCGCCGACTTCGTCCGATTGAGCGAGCCATGACCGCCATTGCCTATGTCGCGCTCGGCGCGAACCTCGGCGATCCAGTGAAAACCGTGCGCGCCGCGCTCGCCGCGCTGCGGGAAATGCCGGATGCGCGTTTGCTCGCCAGCTCTTCCCTTTATCGCACCGCGCCGGTCGGCCTCAAGCACCAGCCGGATTTCATCAACGCCGTGGCGATGATCGAGAGCGCGCTGCCGCCCCTCGAACTGCTCGCCAACCTGTTCGCGATCGAAGCGCGCTTCGGCCGCGTGCGCTCGGTGCGCAATGCGCCGCGCACGCTCGATCTCGACCTCCTGCTGTGCGGCGACCTGGTGCTCGATTCACCCGAGCTGACCCTGCCCCATCCGCGCATGACCGAGCGCGCCTTCGTGCTCGCCCCGCTGGCCGAGATCGCGCCCACGCTGACCATCCCCGGCCGCGGTCCGCTGGCCGAGCTCTTGCCGAAAGTCGCCGATCAACGCATCGAGAGGTTGCCATGAGCTTCCTGAAAGGCATTCCCGTCCTCTGGCAGACCGTGCTGCTTTTGTCGGCGTCGAACGTCTTCATGACCTTCGCCTGGTATGCGCACCTGAAGAACCTCAACGACCGTCCGTGGTGGATCGCCGCGCTGGCCTCCTGGGGCATCGCGCTGTTCGAATACCTGCTGCAGGTGCCCGCGAACCGCATCGGCCACCACGAGCTGTCGCTGCCGCAGCTCAAGATCCTGCAGGAGGTCATCGCGCTGACGGTGTTCGTGCCTTTCGTCGTCTTCTACATGCGCCAGCCGCTCAAGCTCGACTACCTGTGGGCCGCTTTGTGTATCCTAGGCGCCGTCTATTTCATCTTTCGCAGCCCCTGATGACCTATCTCGCCAGCAACAAGCCCGTCACCCTTCCCGGTCTCGCCCGTATGAAGCATGGCGGCGAGAAGATCGCCATGCTGACCTGCTACGACGCCAGCTTCGCCGCGCTCGAAGACCGCTGCGGCGTCGATGCGATGCTGGTCGGCGATTCGCTCGGCAACGTGATCCAGGGCAGGACCTCGACGCTGCCGGTGACGATGGAGCACATGGTCTATCACACCGAATGCGTCGGCCACATGGTGAGCCGCGCGATGGTCATCGCCGACATGCCTTTCGGCGCCTATCACGAATCGAAGGAGCAGGCGATCCGCAATGCCGGCCGGCTCCTCGCCGCCGGCGCCGAGATGGTCAAGCTCGAAGGCGGCGCGGTGATGGCGGAGACCGTGCATTTCCTCGTCGAGCGCGGCGTGCCGGTCTGCGCGCACATCGGCCTGACGCCGCAATCGGTGCACGCGCTCGGCGGCTACCACGTGCAGGGCCGCGACGAAGCCTCGGCCGAGCGCATGCTCAATGACGCCATCGCGCTCGAACAGGCCGGCGCGGCGCTGATGGTGCTGGAAATGGTGCCATCAAAGCTCGCCGCGAAGATCACGCGCACGCTCCAGGTGTGCGCGACGATCGGCATCGGCGCCGGCCCCGACTGTGACGGCCAGGTGCTGGTGCTCTACGACATGCTCGGCCTCTACCCGGGCAAGAAAGGCCGCTTCGTCAAGGACTTCATGGCCGAGGCGCAGAGCATCGAAGGCGCCGTCAAGGCTTATGTCGCCGCCGTCAAGGAAGGCCGCTATCCGGCCCCCGAGCACTGCTACTGAACCATGCAGATCCACCCCACCATCGCCGGCCTGCGCGCCGCGCTGAAGGACGCCGGCCGCATCGTCTTCGTCCCGACCATGGGCAACCTGCACGACGGCCACATCACGCTGATGCGCAAAGCACGCGCCCACGGCGACTGCGTGGTCGCGTCGATCTTCGTCAACCGCCTGCAATTCCGTCCTGGCGAGGACTTCGAGAAATACCCGCGCACCCTCGAAGCCGACTGCGAAAAGCTCGTCGCCGCGGGGGTGGACCATCTCTTCGCCCCCAGCGAAGAAGAGCTCTACCCCACCCCGCAGCGCTACCTCGTCGAGCCGCCCGTCGAGCATGCCAACATCCTCGAAGGCGAGTTCCGTCCCGGCCATTTCCGGGGCGTGGCGACGGTGGTGATGAAGCTGTTTTCGATCGTCCAGCCCCAGGCGGCGCTGTTCGGCAAGAAGGACTACCAGCAGTTCATGGTGCTCTCGGCGATGGTGCGCGAATTCGCGCTGCCGATCGAGGTGATCCCGGGCGAGACGGTGCGCGCGCCCGACGGCCTCGCGCTCTCTTCCCGCAACGGCTACCTCTCGCCGGCCGAGCGGGCCGAGGCGCCCCGGCTCTACCGCATCCTCGCCGGCGTGGCCGAAGCGGTGCGCGGCGGCCGCCGCGACTTTGCGACTCTCGAAACCGAGGCGATGGCCGAGCTCTCCGCCCACGGCTGGCTACCCGATTACGTTGCAGTGCGCCAACGAATTGATCTACAATCGCCGCCCACCGAAGGCCCGATGCCGCCGCTGGTGGTCCTGGCCGCGGCCCGGCTGGGCACGACACGCCTGATCGACAATCTCGAAATCTGATCCCCCTTTTCCCATCATCGTCCACCCTCGAGGCATTGCCATGAGCGAACACATCCATTACGTCACCGACGCGAGCTTCAAGAGCGACGTGCTGGAATCCCCGATTCCGGTGCTGGTCGATTACTGGGCCGAATGGTGCGGCCCGTGCAAGATGATCGCGCCGATTCTCGACGAAGTGGCCAAGGAATACAGCGGCCGCCTGAAGGTCGCCAAGCTGAACATCGACGAGAACCCCAAGACGCCGGGCGAATACGGCATCCGCGGCATCCCGACCCTGATCCTGTACAAAAATGGCAATGTCGAGGCCACCAAGGTCGGCGCCCTCTCGAAATCGCAGCTCACCGCCTTCATTGACAGCAATCTCTGATCCCGTTACAGTGCGCCCGGAGTCGCGCGGCGCCCCCCGCTAGTCGACTCCGGGCAGCCGGCCCTCCCCCGGCGCATACCTCCCCTCCCCCGTCGTTTCTTTCCCGAGCTCAAGCGCCCGCGCTCACGCACAACCATGCATCTTTCCGAACTCAAGACCCACCACGTCAGCCAGTTGATCGAAATGGCCACCGCCCTCGGCATCGAAGGCGCCAACCGCTTGCGCAAGCAGGAGCTGATTTTCGCGATCCTCAAGGAGCATGCCAAGAAGGGCGAAGTCATCTACGGCGACGGCTGCCTCGAAGTGATGAGCGACGGCTACGGCTTCCTGCGCTCGGCCGATACCTCCTACCTCGCCAATCCCGACGACGTCTATGTCTCGCCCTCGCAGATCCGCCGCTTCAACCTGCGCACCGGCGACACCATCGAAGGCGAGATCCGCACGCCCAAGGACGGTGAGCGCTATTTCGCGCTGGTCAAGCTCGACAAGGTCAATGGCGAATCGCCGGAAGTCTGCAAGAACAAGATCCTGTTCGAGAACCTGACGCCGCTGCATCCGACCGAGCACCTGAAGCTCGAACGCGACATCAAGGCCGAGGAGAACATCACCAGCCGCGTCATCGACATCATCGCACCGATCGGCAAAGGCCAGCGCGGCCTGCTGGTCGCGCCGCCGAAGTCCGGCAAGACCGTGATGCTGCAGCACATCGCCCACGCCATCGCCGCCAACCACCCCGAAGCGGTGCTGATCGTGATGCTGATCGACGAGCGTCCCGAGGAAGTCACCGAGATGTCGCGCACCGTGCGCGGCGAAGTCGTCGCCTCGACCTTCGACGAGCCGGCGACGCGCCACGTGCAGGTCGCCGAGATGGTGATCGAGAAGGCGAAAAGGCTTACCGAGCACAAGAAGGACGTGATCATCCTGCTCGACTCGATCACGCGCCTGGCGCGCGCCTACAACACCGTGCAGCCGGCTTCCGGCAAGGTGCTCACCGGCGGCGTCGACGCCAACGCGCTGCAAAAGCCGAAGCGCTTCTTCGGCGCCGCGCGTAACATCGAGGAAGGCGGTTCCTTGACCATCATCGCCACCGCGCTGATCGACACTGGCAGCCGCATGGACGAAGTGATCTACGAAGAATTCAAGGGCACCGGCAACTCGGAAATCCACCTCGACCGCCGCATGTCGGAAAAGCGCGTCTATCCGGCGATCAACGTCAATCGCTCCGGCACGCGCCGCGAGGAGCTGCTGCTCAAGCCCGACGTGCTGCAGAAGGTCTGGGTGCTGAGGAAGCTGATGTATGGCTTGGACGATCTCGAAGCGACCGAATTCCTGCTCGACAAGGTCAAGTCCACCAAGAACAACGCCGAATTCTTCGACGCGATGCGGCGCGGCGGTTGATTTCCCATCGTTTTTTCAGGATAATGCGCCGCTTTCCGCAATGAACGCGGGCCACCGGACAGCAAGAGGATAGTGAAATGAAAGAAGGCATCCACCCCAAATACACCGAGATCGAGGTGACGTGCAGCTGCGGCAACACCTTCAAGACGCGCTCGACCGCCGGCCGGCCCCTGCACATCGAAGTCTGCTCGGCCTGCCATCCGTTCTACACCGGCAAGCAGAAGATCGTCGACACCGCCGGTCGCGTCGAACGCTTCAAGCAGAAATACAAGCGCGCCGGCGCGGCCGCCTGACGCCGCACTGCCGTTCGCGGCAAAGGCAGGTTCCCTGCGAATGCTTCATGATCAGGGCAGTGGAATCTGCCCGTCGGTATTGCAAGGGCAGCCATGGCTGCCCTTTGCTTTTTTGACATCATGAATTTCGCCCTCTCCGCCCAGCCGCTCTCGCCCCGCCTGCCGCTCGCGGTCGTCGTCGCGCTGGCCGCGATCTATCTGCTGACGGGTCTCCAGCACGACCCGTGGAAGCACGAGGATGCGATCCACCTCGGCATCGCCTGGGGCTTCCTGAACTCTTCGGACTGGCTCGTTCCGGCCATCGCCGGCACCCCCTGGCCGCACACGGCGCCCCTCTATCACTGGCTCGCCGCGCTGCTGGGCAAACTCTTCGGGGGCCTGCTCGGTTTCCACGTCGCCGCACGGCTGGCGACCGCGCTCTTTGGCGCCCTGTTCCTCGTCGCGCTGGCCGGCGCGGCGCGCAGCTTCTTTGGTGGCAACGCCGGGAGGATTGCCGTGCTGCTCGCCTTGGGCACCCTGGGCCTGCTGCTGCCGTTGCACGAGGCCCAGCCCGGCATCGCCGGTCTGGCGTTCGCCGCGCTGGCCTGGTGGGGCGCGGGGCTGATCCTGCAAGGCCGGCGCGGCGGCGCCGTCCTGCTCGGCCTGGGACTCGGCCTCGCCTTCCCCGCCCATGGGCTGGCCGGCCTCGTCATGGCCCTTGCCGTCCTGCCAGCGCCGATTCTGCGGCGTGACTGGATCGGACTCGCACTCGCCTTGCTGATCGCCGTGCCACTCGCCGGCGCCTGGCCGTGGGCGCTGCAGCATGCCGCACCGGAATTCTGGGCGCAGTGGTGGCGCAACGAGCTTGCCGAGGCGACAGCCGGACGTCACTGGCCGCAAGGGCAGCATCTCGAACAGCTGGGCTGGGTGAGCTGGCCGATCTGGCCGCTCGCGCTCTGGAGCCTCTGGCTCCACCGGGCCGACGCCGGCAGACTGGCGCTGCCGCTGCTGGGCGTCCTGCTCGCGCTCTCGTGGTATCTGTCCGGGCCGCCGCGCACGCTGGCGCTGCTGCCGTTGCTGCTGCCGCTGCTGCTCGTCGCAGCATCGGGCGCCGACCGGCTGCGCCGTGGCGCGGCGAACGCCTTCGATTGGTTCGGCTGGATGACCTTCACCTTCTTCGCGGTGTTGATCTGGCTCGGTGCCAGCGCCCAGGCGCTGGGCTGGCCGGCCAAGCTGGCGCGGAATTTCGAACGCCTCGCGCCGGGCCATGTCGTCCACTATTCGTATTTCGTGCTGGCCTTCGCCGCGCTGCTGACGACCCTGTGGCTGCTGTCGTGGGGATTGCGGCGCGCCAGCTGGCGGCCGTCATTGCGCTGGGCCGGCGGCCTGACGCTGATGTGGGCACTGATCGCCAGCCTGTGGATGGCGTGGATCGACCATTACAAGTCCTACCGTCCTGTCGTCCAGTCGCTGCAGGCAGCGCTGCCCGCCGGGATCGACTGTATCGAGCAACTCGGGCTCGGCGCCGCGCAGCGCGCCGTGCTTGATTATTACACCGGCATCCGCACCGTCCCCGCTTCCGCCGGACGCCAGTGCGCTTGGCGCCTCGTCGTCGCCCAGCGCGATCGGCTGCTAACGCCTGGCTGGCAGGAAGTCTGGCAAGGTCACCGCGCGGGCGACCGCAAGGAACGCTGGTATCTGGACCGTCGAGCGGACTAGGGAAACGCTGAAGAAAGCCGCGAGCGGGATGCGTTGCTAGGCGCCCGGAGCGCAGCGACCGAGACATATCGAGCAGATAGGCGAGGGAGCGAGCACCGCGCAACGCAGCGATGCGCCCGCGCAGCAATTTATTCAGCGTTTCCCTAGATCTTGAGCAGATTCGCGCGGTAATACTTGAGCTCTTCGATCGACTCGTAGATGTCGGCCAGCGCCTCGTGCTTGCCACCCTTCTTGACACCCTTGGCGATCGCCGGTGCCCAGCGCCGGGCGAGCTCCTTGAGCGTCGAGACATCGAGGTTGCGGTAGTGGAACCAGGCCTCGAGCTTCGGCATGTGCCGCGCCATGAAGCGCCGGTCCTGGCAGATCGAGTTGCCGCAGATCGGCGACTTGCCCGCCGGCACATGGCGTTTCAGGAAATCGAGCGCCTGGGCTTCGACCTCCGCCTCGCCGAGCTTCGAGGCCCGCACCCGTTCGATCAGTCCGGACTTGCCGTGGGTCTTCCTGTTCCATTCGTCCATGCTATCGAGCACGGCGTCGTCCTGATGCACCGCCCAGACGGCGCTTTCGGCGATCACCTCGAGCTGGGAGTTGGTGATCACCATCGCCAGTTCGAGAATGCGGTCGCGGTCCGGGTCGAGCCCGGTCATTTCCATGTCGAGCCAGACGAGGGCGTTTTGGTCTTGTGCCATACTGCGTTTCCGAGTTTGTGAATCGCTTGCATTCTTGCATACCTGACTCACTTTTCCGCTCATGACTGCCGTTTTCTCTGCCGCCTTTCTCGCCCTGCTGGCGCTCACCACCGCATTGCGCGTCTGGCTGAGCCTGCGTCAGATGCGTCATGTCGCCGCGCATCGGCATGCCGTACCGGCCGCATTCGCCGGGCGCATCTCGCTGGCCGAGCATCGCAAGGCCGCCGACTACACGGTCGCCAAGCTCCGTCTCGGGCTCTTCGAACTGGCCGCCGACACCCTGCTGTTGCTGGTATCAACCTACGGCGGGCTGTTGGCGGCGTTCGACCGTTTCTGGCGCGGTTTCTTCCCCGATGCCGGCCTGGCTTACGGTCTCGCGCTGTTCGCCAGCGTCGGGCTGACGGGCTTTCTCGTCGGCCTGCCCTTCGCGGTCAAACGCATCTTCGGCATCGAGGCACGCTTCGGCTTCAACAAGATGACGCCACGGCTGTTCCTCGCCGATCTAGCGAAGCAACTCGTGCTGACCGTGCTGATCGGCGCGCCGCTCCTGCTGTTTGTGCTCTGGCTGATGGAGGCGATGGGGCGCCACTGGTGGCTGTATGTCTGGCTGACCTGGCTCGCCTTCAACCTGCTGGTATTGCTGCTCTATCCGACTTTCATCGCGCCGCTGTTCAACAAATTCACGCCGCTTGCCGAGGGCGAGGTAAAGCAACGCATCGAGACACTGCTGGCGCGCTGCGGCTTCGCCAGCTCGGGCTTGTTCGTGATGGACGGCTCGAAGCGCTCGGCGCACGGCAACGCCTATTTCACCGGCTTCGGCAAGTCGAAGCGCATCGTCTTCTTCGATACGCTGATCGACAAGCTCGAGCCGGCCGAAACCGAAGCCGTGCTCGCGCACGAGCTCGGTCACTACCGCCGCCATCACATCGCCAAGCGCATCGCGGTGATGGCCACGCTCTCGCTGGCCGTGCTCTGGCTGCTCGGCCAGCTCATCGACCAGCCGTGGTTCTACGCTGGGCTCAACGCCGGCGAAGCGATCAAAGTCGGCGCTGACGGAACGGCACGCAACACCGCGCTGGCGCTGATCCTCTTCTCGCTCGTGCTGCCGGTGTTCGCCTTCCCGCTCACGCCGCTGTTTTCGGCGCTGTCGCGGCGGCACGAGTTCGAGGCGGATGCCTATGCCGCGCAGCAGACCGATGGCCGGGCACTGATCAGTGCGCTGGTCACGCTCTACCGCGACAATGCCGCGACACTGACGCCCGATCCGCTGCACTCGCTGTTCTACGACTCGCACCCGCCGGCTGCCGTGCGCATCGCCCACCTCGAATCCCTTTCCCGTCAGGAGCCATCGCCATGCTGAACGACCAGGAGATCGCAACCCGCCTCGCCGCGCTCGAGGGATGGAAGCGCGCAGGCAATGCCATCGTCAAGACCTACCGTTTCGCCAATTTCCACGAGACGATGGCCTTCGTGAATGCCCTCGCCTGGATCGCCCAGCGCAGCGACCATCATCCCGATCTGGAAGTCGGTTACGACCGTTGCCGCGTGAGTTTCAGCACCCACAGCGCCGGCGGTCTGACTGAAAAGGATTTCGCCAACGCGGCGCGGATCGACGCGCTGTTCTTCGCACCGTGAGGGAAGGAAAGATCATCGCCGCCGGCATGCTCGAAGGCATCGTCACGGCCGCCTTCGGTCGGCACTATGAGGTCACGCTCACCGATGGCCGCGTCGTCATCGGCATTCCGCGCGGCAAGAAAAGCATCTACGCCTGCGGCGATCGCGTCACGCTCGGCGAAGTGCATGGCAACGAGGCGCCGATCCATGCCCATGCGCCGCGCCGCTCGCTACTCTATCGCTCCGATCCGTGGAAGCAGAAGCTGATCGCCGCCAACGCGAGCCAGGTGGTGCTCGTCGTCGCCACCGAGCCGAGCTTTTATCCGCAGCTGATCTCCCGCGCGCTCGTCGCCGCCGCGCATGAAAGGCTGCGCAGTGTCATCGTCCTCAACAAATGCGACCTCACCGCCGGGCTGGCCGCGGCGCGCGCCGAACTCGCCCCCTTCGCGGCACTCGGCCTGCCGATCGTCGAGCTCTCCGCCCTGACCGATGCCTCGCCGCTCAAACCCTGGTTGCACGGCCAGGAGTCGGTGCTGGTCGGCCAAAGCGGCATGGGCAAGTCCACGCTCGTCAATGCCCTGCTGCCGAATGCGGCCGCGGCGACGCAAGAAATCTCGACGGCACTCGATTCCGGCAAGCACACCACCACGCACACCCGCCTTTATTTCCTGCCGGACGGCGGCGGCGCGCTGATCGACTCGCCCGGCCTGCAGGCGTTCGGGCTCGCCCATCTGACACGCGGCGAGATCGAACTGGGTTTCGCCGAATTCCTGCCGCATCTCGGTCAGTGCCGCTTCCGCGACTGCCGTCACGAAAACGAACCGGATTGCGCGATCAAGGCCGCCGTCGACCGTGGAGAGATCGATGCCCGGCGGCTTGCGCACTTCGTCGCGATCGCCCGCGAGGCCGAAGCGGCGCGAGCGCATCGCTCAGGGTGACTCACCCTTTCGGGGCGGCGCATCCACCGCGCCGGCGGCTGGAACATCTCCACCCAGCCGCGCGTCGTGGGTGCCTGGCAACGGCGCTTCCTTGAACTGCGGCTCCCAGAAAAACACCACGAAGACGATCGCAATCAGCAATGCGACGTTGATCAGGATCAGAAGGATGCGCATTTTCAATGCCCTGCCTCGAACCGGAACGGCACGGCGATGCGCTGGGCGCCGCTCTCCACCAGCACGGTCGCCTGCCACAGCATGCGGCCGGTGACGCACACCGGCAGGGTTGCCTGGCCGACATGGCGATAAGGCGTGAGCGCCCGCAGCGCCGGCCGGTTGTAGCCCATGCTCATCTCGACGCCGGCGAAATCGACCTTCACCTGCTCGGCCCCCAGCCCTTCGAGGATCACCTCGACATCGAGCGGCTCGGCCACCGGGATCGGCCGCGGCGTCAGCGAAAAGGTCAGCCGCCCCCCCTCTGGCAGAGTGGCCGTGCACGCCGCCCGATGCAGATCGCAGCCGGGATCGGGCTGAACGAACAGATCGGCCTTTGGCAGCAGCAAGGGCGAAAGCTTGTAACCGACCGCCCCGATCAGGATCAGGGCGAGGACCATGGCCGAATCGACGAGCAGGGAGTTGCGGATCATCATCGAGCCGCAAAGGTATCACGCCCGGCCGAGAAAAGAGTGTCCGATACTTGATTCCAATCAAGGTGAAGCCCCAGGCCGGCGAATAGATTGTGCGGCAAATTGTCGCAGCGACACTGTGTCGCATCCTTGCGCATTCGCCGCTGCGCCTTTTTGATCTCCCATCTTTCCAGGAGGAAAACATGAAACATCTGAAGGGGCGAGCCGTACCGTGGTTGATGGCGGCGGGAATGGGGTTGGCGGCGGTGGGGACGGCGTATGGAGCCGAGACGCTGCAAGACGTGATGAAGCGACGCAATTTGAGCCAGCAGGACTTGCTGGCGGCGGCGAAGACCTATGTGCCGACGGGGGGGCGTGACGAATTCGTCGCCTTCAGCTCGGGCGGCCAGTCGGGCCAGATCATCGTCTATGGCATCCCCTCGATGCGTATCCTCAAGTATATCGGCGTGTTCACGCCCGAGCCCTGGCAGGGCTATGGCTATGACGAGGAATCGAAGGCGGTGCTCGCCGGCGGCCGCATCGACGGCAAGGACATCACCTGGGGCGACACCCACCATCCGGCGATCTCCGAGACCAATGGCGAATCCGACGGCCAGTTCCTGTTCATCAACGACAAGGCCAACCCGCGCATCGCGGTGATCGACCTCAGAGACTTCGAGACCAAGCAGATCGTCGTCAACCCGATCTTCAAGTCCGAGCACGGCGGCGCCTTCGTCACGCCGAACACCGACTACGTGTTCGAGGCCTCGCAATATGCCGCGCCGCTCGAGCCGCGCAAGTTCTATCCGCTCGAAGAATTCAACGAGAAGTATCGCGGCGGCATGACCTACTGGAAGTTCGACCGCAAGGAAGGCAAGATCAAGCCGGAGGAATCCTTCTCCGTCGAACTGCCGCCCTACTCGCAGGACCTCTCGGATGCCGGCAAGGGCCCGTCCGATGGCTGGAGCTTCACCAACTCCTTCTGCTCCGAGCGTTACGTCGGCGGCATCGAGAAGGGCCGTCCGCCGTATGAGGCCGGCTGCTCCGCCAAGGACACCGACTACCTGCACGTGATCAACTGGAAGCGCGCCGCCGAGCTGGTCAAGGAAGGCAAGGCGAAGAAGATCAACGGCCACAACGTGCTGCCGATGGACGTCGCGGTCAAGGAAGGCATCCTGTTCCTGATTCCCGAGCCGAAGTCGCCGCACGGCGTCGATGTCACCCCCGATGGCACCAAGATCGTCGTCGCCGGCAAGCTCGACACCCATGTGTCCGTGTATAGCTTCGACAAGATCATGGCCGCCATCAAGGCCGGCAAGTTCGAGTCGAAAGACCCCTACGGCATCCCGGTGCTGTCGATGAAGGACACGCTGCACACCCAGGTGTCGCTGGGCTTGGGCCCGCTGCACACGCAGTTCGATTCCAAGCCCTGCGTCGCCTACACCTCGCTGTATGTGGATAGCCAGGTCGCCAAGTGGGACTTCTGCGAAGGCAAGGTGCTCGACAAGATCGCCGTCCATTACAACATCGGCCACCTGATGACGATGGAAGGCGATACCACCAAGCCGAAGGGCCGCTATCTGGTCGCCTTGAACAAGCTGTCGATCGACCGCTTCAACCCGGTGGGCCCGCTGCATCCGCAGAACCACCAGCTGATCGACATCTCCAACGACAAGATGCAGCTGATCTACGACATGCCGATCCCCTTGGGTGAGCCGCACTACGTCGTCGCCATCGACGCCAAGAAGCTCAAGCCGGCCATCCGCTACAAACTCGGCACCAACAGCCGCACCGACCAGCCGCACCCCGCCGCCGTCAAGGCCGGTGAGGAGCGCACCGTCCGGAAGGGCAACAAGGTCGAGGTGTTCGGCTCGCTGATCCGCTCGCACATCACGCCGGAAACCATCGAGGCCGAAGTGGGCGACGAAGTCACCATCCACCTCACCAACCTCGAACGCGCCGAGGATGAAACCCACGGCTTCACGGTCTCGACCTACAACGTCCATGCCTCCGTCGAGCCCGGCAAGACCGTCACCGTCAAGTTCAAGGCCGACAAGGAAGGCGTCTATCCTTACTACTGCACCGAGTTCTGCTCCGCGCTGCACCTCGAAATGCAGGGCTACCTGCTCGTCAAGCCGAAGGGCTGGAAGCCGTCCAAGACCACCTTGGCCGCCCAAACCTATACGGAAGCCGACTACAAGGCCCAGCTGAAGAAGATCGCCGACACCCAGGCCGTCATCGACTCCGTCGTCGGCTACATCACCTCGGTCAACTACAAGGACTTCCCGGACGCCGTCGCCATGGTCGAAGACGCCACCGACCAGCTCAACCGCATCCCCGAAGCCAAGAAGAAACACGAGGAAGCCGCCGCCAAGAAAGACTGGGAACAGGCCGCCCTCTGGGCCGAACAGGTCTGGCAATACCAGGTCAAGGCCGCCGACTTGGGCCTGCGCGCCAAAACCTACCTCGAACAAAAAGGCGCCAAAAAGGTGAAGTGACCGGCAAGATTCGAGGCAGATCAAAGGGGCGGGCAACCGCCCCTCTTTTTTTTGATCGGAGGAAAATAGCGTTTCATGCAGGACAGCCGACCCACTTCCGTCTCTCCCCTCCCGGCCCGCGCCAACCCATTGTCGCTGGTCACGCATCCACTCGCCTTCATCCTCACCGGCATCGTGTGGACCGTGCTGGTGCTGTTTTCGCTGTGGACCCAGCGCGAGCAGCTGAACCACACCGCCCAGGAGCTCGCGCGCATCGATGCCATCGCCAACCTGAAGAAGGACATGGCGATCCGCAAATGGGCCTCGGAAGTCGGCGGCGTCTTCATCCGGGAAAGCCGCGCCCCCAGCGTAGACCGCCTGAGCGAACAGGAACGCCTGCTGGCGCTGCGCTCGACCGGAGAACTCGACAAACTGATTTCGCTGACTTCGATCCACATCCTGATGGGCATCCAGGAAGTCAGCAACAAGCTCTATGGCAGCAAGGAACGGCTGACCTCGCTGCAGTTGCTCAACCGCGACAATGCGCCGGACGAATGGGAAGCGCAAGCGCTGAAAGCCCTGCAAGGCGGCTCGCAGATCGTCGCCGAGGCGATGCCGAAGAAAAAAGGGCATGGCCTGATGCGCGTGATGATCCCGATGCGCATGGACGAAGAGTGTCTCGAATGCCATCGCGAAACCCTCGTGCCGGTGGGGGGGCTGCGCGGCGGCGCAGCGGTGACGATCGATCTCAACACCTACTGGACCGCGCAGGAACCGACCTGGCGCACGATCCAATATTGGCATATCGGCATCTGGCTGGCCGGCATGACCACCTTGCTCGCCTACTGGATCTTCCTGCGCCGGCGCGCTGCGGAACACGTGCAACTGGAGATGGAGCGCCGTGCCAACGAGGACATCCTGAAAAAACACAAGGAACGCCTCGAAGCCTCGGAAACGCGACTGCGCGAACTGGCTGCCTTCTTGCAGACCGTGCGCGAGGAAGAACGCACGCGCATCGCCCGCGAACTCCATGACGAACTGGGTCAGGCGCTCACCGCGCTGCGCTTCGATCTCGGCTGGCTGCGCAACAAGTGCAGCACATCGAATCTCGGCAGCCCGGCCGCGGAACGCGTCGGCGCCGCGCTTTCCGTCGTCGAGCAAAGCATCGTGTCATTGCGCCGCATCTCGGAAGACCTGCGGCCGGCGATGCTCGACAGCCTGGGCCTGGCCGCCGCACTCGAACACCACGTCGCGCAATTCACCGAACGTACCGGCATTCCCTGCCAGCTGCGGATGAACCGCGAAGAATTCGATCTGCCCGGCGATCTCGCCACCGCCGTCTTCCGCATCGTCCAGGAAGCGCTGACCAATGTCGCCCGTCACGCCCATGCCGACAGTGTGACCATTGCCATCGAGGAAACCGACAAAGGCATTCACCTGCGCGTCGAAGACGATGGTCAAGGTTTCGAAAACCTGCAGGGCAACGATGGCAAGAAACATTTCGGCGTGATCGGCATGCGGGAGCGTGCCGCCATCCTCGGCGGCCATCTCGACATCGAAAGCCAGCCGGGCAAGGGCACGCGCATCGACGGCTGGCTGCCCATTCCCGAGGAGCCCCATTCATGATCAAGGTCCTGATCGCCGACGATCACGCCATTTTGCGCGCCGGTCTGAAGCACATGCTCTCCGAAACCCCCGATATCGTCGTCGGCGGCGAAGCCGGCAATGGTCACGAAACGCTCGCGAAGGCCCAGGCCGAGCACTGGGACGTACTACTGCTGGACATGACGATGCCCGGCAGAAGCGGCATCGAATTGATCAAACAACTGAAGCTGCTCGTCCCCCGCCTGCCGATCCTGATCCTCAGCATGCACAAGGAAGACGTCTATGCCGTCCGCGCGCTCAAGGCCGGCGCCTCCGGCTATCTCTGCAAGGACAACGCCGAGGATCAATTGGTGGCCGCACTGCGCAAGGTGGCGGCCGGCGGCCTGTACATCACCCCGGCCGTCGCCGAGAAGCTGGCGCTCGACATGCTGCAGGGAGACGACATGAACACCCCTCCCCACACGCGTCTCTCCGATCGCGAGTATCAGGTCTTCCAGGCCCTGGTCGCCGGCGAAAGCGTTTCAGAGATCGCCGACAGACTGAACTTGAGCGTCAAGACGGTCAGCACCCACAAGATGCACATTCTCGAAAAGATGCGCTGCGAGAACATCGCCGAGCTGGTCCGTTACGCGATCCAGCATGGCTTGGTATAGGAATTTTCCTACCCGGCAAATCAGCCTGAGCCGATTCTGTTTCTCTCACCCGATTACTAGTATGCTGTCAGTGCGACAAGTTGCCGCATGCGGCCGGTTGCCACATGCGGCGATGCGCCGCCGAGTGCATGTTTTTTCTTATCGGGAGGCAGATCATGAAACGATTCAGCCAGCGAGCCGTACCGTGGTTGATGGCGGCGGGAATGGGGTTGGCGGCGGTGGGGACGGCGTATGGAGCCGAGACGCTGCAAGACGTGATGAAGCGACGCAATTTGAGCCAGCAGGACTTGCTGGCGGCGGCGAAGACCTATGTGCCGACGGGGGGGCGTGACGAATTCGTCGCCTTCAGCTCGGGCGGCCAGTCGGGCCAGATCATCGTCTATGGCATCCCCTCGATGCGTATCCTCAAGTATATCGGCGTGTTCACGCCCGAGCCCTGGCAGGGCTATGGCTATGACGAGGAATCGAAGGCGGTGCTCGCCGGCGGCCGCATCGACGGCAAGGACATCACCTGGGGCGACACCCACCATCCGGCGATCTCCGAGACCAATGGCGAATCCGACGGCCAGTTCCTGTTCATCAACGACAAGGCCAACCCGCGCATCGCGGTGATCGACCTCAGAGACTTCGAGACCAAGCAGATCGTCGTCAACCCGATCTTCAAGTCCGAGCACGGCGGCGCCTTCGTCACGCCGAACACCGACTACGTGTTCGAGGCCTCGCAATATGCCGCGCCGCTCGAGCCGCGCAAGTTCTATCCGCTCGAAGAATTCAACGAGAAGTATCGCGGCGGCATGACCTACTGGAAGTTCGACCGCAAGGAAGGCAAGATCAAGCCGGAGGAATCCTTCTCCGTCGAACTGCCGCCCTACTCGCAGGACCTCTCGGATGCCGGCAAGGGCCCGTCCGATGGCTGGAGCTTCACCAACTCCTTCTGCTCCGAGCGTTACGTCGGCGGCATCGAGAAGGGCCGTCCGCCGTATGAGGCCGGCTGCTCCGCCAAGGACACCGACTACCTGCACGTGATCAACTGGAAGCGCGCCGCCGAGCTGGTCAAGGAAGGCAAGGCGAAGAAGATCAACGGCCACAACGTGCTGCCGATGGACGTCGCGGTCAAGGAAGGCATCCTGTTCCTGATTCCCGAGCCGAAGTCGCCGCACGGCGTCGATGTCACCCCCGATGGCACCAAGATCGTCGTCGCCGGCAAGCTCGACACCCATGTGTCCGTGTATAGCTTCGACAAGATCATGGCCGCCATCAAGGCCGGCAAGTTCGAGTCGAAAGACCCCTACGGCATCCCGGTGCTGTCGATGAAGGACACGCTGCACACCCAGGTGTCGCTGGGCTTGGGCCCGCTGCACACGCAGTTCGATTCCAAGCCCTGCGTCGCCTACACCTCGCTGTATGTGGATAGCCAGGTCGCCAAGTGGGACTTCTGCGAAGGCAAGGTGCTCGACAAGATCGCCGTCCATTACAACATCGGCCACCTGATGACGATGGAAGGCGATACCACCAAGCCGAAGGGCCGCTATCTGGTCGCCTTGAACAAGCTGTCGATCGACCGCTTCAACCCGGTGGGCCCGCTGCATCCGCAGAACCACCAGCTGATCGACATCTCCAACGACAAGATGCAGCTGATCTACGACATGCCGATCCCCTTGGGTGAGCCGCACTACGTCGTCGCCATCGACGCCAAGAAGCTCAAGCCGGCCATCCGCTACAAACTCGGCACCAACAGCCGCACCGACCAGCCGCACCCCGCCGCCGTCAAGGCCGGTGAGGAGCGCACCGTCCGGAAGGGCAACAAGGTCGAGGTGTTCGGCTCGCTGATCCGCTCGCACATCACGCCGGAAACCATCGAGGCCGAAGTGGGCGACGAAGTCACCATCCACCTCACCAACCTCGAACGCGCCGAGGATGAAACCCACGGCTTCACGGTCTCGACCTACAACGTCCATGCCTCCGTCGAGCCCGGCAAGACCGTCACCGTCAAGTTCAAGGCCGACAAGGAAGGCGTCTATCCTTACTACTGCACCGAGTTCTGCTCCGCGCTGCACCTCGAAATGCAGGGCTACCTGCTCGTCAAGCCGAAGGGCTGGAAGCCGTCCAAGACCACCTTGGCCGCCCAAACCTATACGGAAGCCGACTACAAGGCCCAGCTGAAGAAGATCGCCGACACCCAGGCCGTCATCGACTCCGTCGTCGGCTACATCACCTCGGTCAACTACAAGGACTTCCCGGACGCCGTCGCCATGGTCGAAGACGCCACCGACCAGCTCAACCGCATCCCCGAAGCCAAGAAGAAACACGAGGAAGCCGCCGCCAAGAAAGACTGGGAACAGGCCGCCCTCTGGGCCGAACAGGTCTGGCAATACCAGGTCAAGGCCGCCGACTTGGGCCTGCGCGCCAAAACCTACCTCGAACAAAAAGGCGCCAAAAAGGTGAAGTGACCGGCGACAATTGTTGAGTGAATTGATCTAGTTCAAGGAACCCGCCGGATGAATCGCCCACAATGCGATTCGTCCGGCTCAACCCAGGAAAGGAACCACCGATGAAGCTGAATGTGACTCTGCCGCTGGCCCTCGCGCTGGCGATCTCCGCACCCGTCTTCGCCGCCGATGGCGCGACGCTCTACAAGGAAAAGACCTGTTTCACCTGTCACGGCAAGGACGCGAAGACGCCGATCATGCCCAACTATCCCAAACTCGCCGGCCAGAATGCCGAATACGCGCTCCAGCAGATGAAGGACATCAAGAGCGGTGCGCGCAACAACGGTCAGACGGCCGCGATGAAGGCCGTGATGCATCTCGTCAACGACGACGACATGAAGGCGATCGCCGAATATCTCTCCAAGCTCAAATAAGAAGGTCGGAAAAATCCGAGGCCACAATCAGAGGCATCCAATGGCACGGGAACCCTCGTTCGGATAAGCTGCAAACCCCGACAGCCGACATGAGTTGGCGTCTTCTCTCAGAAAGGAAATCAGTATGAAGAAAGTCATCGCCCTGGCCATCGCGGCCGCCCTGCTCCCTGCGACCGCCGTCCTCGCCCAGGCGCCGGCGCAAAAGAAGGCCGGCATCGAAAGCAAGGACTACCAATGGAACAAGATGGAAGGCAAGAAGGCCGAAGCGCTCAAGCTCAAAGGCGATCCGAAAGAGGGTGAGGAAAGCTATGAAGTCTGCGGCGGCTGCCACCTGCCCAATGGCGCCGGACGTGACGACGGCACCTTCCCGCAGCTCGCCGGCCAGCATGCCACCGTGCTGCTCAAGCAAATGGCCGACATCGTCGAAGGTCTGCGCGACAACCCGACGATGTATCCGTTCGCCAAGGAAGCCCTGAAGAACCCGCAAGAACTCGCCAACACCGCTGCCTATATCCAGACGCTGTGCATCCCGACCGACCATGGCAAGTACGAAGGCAAGGACTATGATCAGCAGGTCGCGAAGGGCAAGGAGCTCTACGAAAAGCAGTGCAAGGAATGCCACGGCATGCACGGCGAGGGCAATGCCGAGAAGTTCTATCCGGTGATCGCCGGCCAGCACTACAAGTACCTGCTGCGCCAGATGACCGAGATCCGTGACGGCAAACGCCGCAACGCCAACCCGGACATGGTGAAGGTGATCAAGCCCTATACCGACGATCAGCTGGTGGCGATCTCCGCCTATCAGGCCAGCCTGTCGATGCCCGGCAGGATGTGCGCGCCGAAAGCGGCGGCCAAGGGCGGCAAGAAGAAATAACTGCCGCACATCGCCCTTGGGGGGGAGGGCGGAGGCTGTTTCATAGGTATGCTATGGCGTGAAGCGCCTTATCCGCCGCCCGTCACCTCAGGCCGGTCATCAACCGTGGCTGGCCTGGGGTCGGCGATGCGGCATCGAACCCGTCCGCACCATGCGGACGGGGCCCCTCAAATCACAGAGAATTGGACCCATGCAAGCAAACAACAGACTGATCGGCGGCTTGACCTTGATCGCGCTGATCGCGATGATCGCCGCCTACTTCTCTCCGATCTGGTGGGTTTCGCTCACCGCCCCCAACTACCCCAAGGATGCCTTTCCGGATGGCATTCGCATCCATTTCCACTTCAACGGCGTCTTCAATGGCTGCAAGGCGGCCGGCAAAGGCAGCCGCATGGCCGAGGAAGTGATCCAGAGCGACATCAGCGGCAGCGAAGAGCGCTACAACCCGATTCTCGACCAGAAGAAGAACGTCGATCAGGGCGCGCAGGGGCTGGATTGCGTGCATGAGATGAACACCATCAACCATTACGTCGGCATGTTCCCGATCGCCACCGGGGCGCCGGTCGAGAAGCCCCTGGCCAAGTTCTTCTTCGGCTTCTTCGCGGTGATGCTGCTCGGCTTCATGTGCACCGACAAGAAGCGCCGCATGATCATCCTCGCCGTCGGCTTCACCGCCGTCGCCGCCTGGACCATCGTCGATCAGTATGTGCTCGGCCACCTCGAAGCCCATGTCAAGGAATACATGGAAGAGACCGGCACTTTCTTCCGCGAGCCCGAGAAAATCCAGATGTGGGGCGACAACGTCCGGCACATCACCGCCTATGTGATCGGCGGCATGATCGTGGCGATGCTCATCGTACTGCTCGGAGTTTGGAAACTTCGCAAGTTCGAGCTGCTACTCGCCCTGGTGCCGGCCCTGTTGCCACTGTATTTCGTCATCGAATATTCGGCCTGGCTGTGGTTCTTCGGCCATCACCTCCACCCCTGGGGCGCGTTTACCGTCAAGCCCTTCATGCCTACCGTGTTCGGTGAAGGCAAGGTGGCGCAATTCTCGACCTACTCGTATCCGCACTGGGGCTATGGGTTGCTGCTGCTGGTGTTCGTCTGTCTGATGCTCGCGCTGCTGATGCGACGCAAGCAGCTGAACCAGACGGCGGAGAACTGAGATGACGCGCTGGCGTTCGGTCGTACCGGGTGTCGTGCTCGGCACCTTCTCACTGCTCGTCACCGCCCAGGGGGTGAGCGACACGGTGGGGATCGGCGAGACCTCCGGCCGGCTGGGGGAAAAGGCCGATCTCTCGAATGCGCCGCGCGTCACCATCGACCGGCCGAAGCCGACCTTTCCGCTCTACGAACGCAACAAGCGCATGCATGGCTATCCCCCGTTCCAGGCACTCGTCGATGCCGCGCCGCCCGGCTCGGTGCTGAAAGTGCCGCCGGGCAACTATGCCGGCCCGGTCGTGGTCAAGAAACCGCTCACCATCGAAGGCGACGGCAAGGTGACGATCGACGCCGGCGACCGCGGCACGGTGTTCTCGCTGGAAACCGATGGCGCCGTATTGCGCGGCATCCATCTGACCGGCTCGGGAGACAACCACGATACCGACGATTCCTGTCTCGACGTGCGTGGCCACAACAACGTCATCGAAAATCTGGTGATCGACAACTGCCTGTTCGGCATCGACCTCAAGCAGTCGAGCAACAACATCGTGCGTGGCAACAAGATCAGTTCCAAGCCCTTCGATCTGGGCATCCGCGGCGACGGCATCCGGCTGTGGTACAGCAACAACAATCTGATCGAGAACAATCTCGTCACCGATTCGCGCGACAACGTGGCGTGGTATTCCCACCGCAACATCTATCGCGGCAACGAAGGCCGCCGCAGCCGCTATTCGATCCACTTCATGTTCGCCAACAACAACATCGTCGAGAACAACCGCTTCTACGACAACGCGGTCGGCATTTATTTCATGTACATGGAAGGCGGCGGCGCGCGCAACAACATCATCTCGCACGCCACCGGGGCGACCGGCATGGCGCTGGGTTTCAAGGAAGCCTCGGACATCTTCATCGAGAACAACGAAATCATCTACAGCGCGGTCGGCGTCGGCTCGGACCTCTCCCCTTTCCAGCCGAACACGACGATCCGTTTCAAGGGCAACCGCTTCGCCTACAACGGCATCGCCGTGCAGCTCACCAGCGAGCTGGGCGGCAACTATCTGGACGACAACATCTTCGAAGGCAACCTGACGGACGTCTATCAGGCCGGACGCGGCCAGGGCGACAAGAACAAGTGGAACGGCAATTACTTCGACACCTATCAGGGTTTCGACCGGAATGGCGACGGGTTCGGCGACACGCCGCATGAAGAATATGCCTATGCCGACATGATCTGGATGGAAACGCCGCCGGCCCGCTTCTTCAAGACCTCGCCGGTGCTCGAGCTGCTCGATTTCCTCGAACGTCTGGCGCCGATCACCTCTCCGGAACTGCAAGCGCGCGATCCCAAGCCCCGCATGCACCCACCCACGAGGAAAGCAGGATGAACGACAACGACGCCCCCGAAAAAGTCGGCGCTGGCGAGACGGCACCGGCCGAATCCCCGACGGCGGACTTGTCGGGCGCCAGCCCGACGCCTGGCGGCAAGCCGCCCATGTCCAAAGAACGCGCCCGTCAGGCGCGCCGCCGCTTCCTGCGCACCATCCTGCTCGGCGGCGGCGTGTTCGGCGCGGCGCTCTCGGGCTATCTGCCCGTCGCCTATGCGCAGAAAAAGCGGCTGCGCCCACCCGGCGCGCTCGACGAAAAGGATTTTCTCGCCAGCTGCATCAAGTGCGGGCAATGCGTGCAGGTCTGTCCAGTGAATGCCATCAAGCTGGCCGATCTTTCCGATGGTTTCGGCGTCGGCACGCCACATATCGATGCCCGCGAACAGGCCTGCGATTTCTCCTGCGACGCGGTGCAGTGCATCCTCGCCTGCCCGACCGGCTCGCTCACCTACCACAAGCCGCCTTACATGTCGGTTCGGCCGGGTGCCAAATTGGCTGAAAAGCCGATCCTGCTGGCCAAGGAAAAGGATCCCGAGCCGACGCTGAATCTCACCGAGCGCATCGGGGTGGCGCGGCTGACCCGTCCGGAATCCTGTCTCGCGATGCAGGGCAAGGGCTTCAAGGGACAAGCGCGCGGCCCGTCGTTCAAGGGCGAGCTGCGCTACATGAGCGTCGACCGCTGGCGGCCGATCAAGGTAGCCGACCACCCTTACGACGTCGAGCTGTGCGACCTGTGCGTCACCGCCTGCCCGATCAAGGGCGCGATCAGCCTGGAAACGGTGTTCGCGCCGGACGGCGGCCAGCGAAAGACCCCCGTCGTGCATGAACCCTGCGTCGGCTGCGGCGTCTGCGAGATGATTTGCCCGACCGAGCCGGCGAGCATCGAAGTCATCCCCGGCGAAGGCTGGAGAGGTACGACATGAAGAGCCCCGCATTGAGACGCCGTTTCGTCGAACAGATCAAGGTCATGTTCGGCGCCGAGCCGCAGAAACCCGCGCTGATCGAGGAGCGCGCCATCAAGGTGCACACCCTGAAGCGCATGACCAACAAGGCGGAGCTCGCCGCCGCGAAGGAAGCGCATCGGGCGCGCGCGAAAAACCACAAATGGCGCAACATCCGCTGGGCGACGCTGCTCTTCGTCAATCTGCTGTTCGTCGTCTCCTATCACTTCGACATCCAGCTGCTCGAAGGCGCGCTCACCGCCTCGCGCTTCGCCGGCTTCCACCTGATCGACCTCAATTCGGCGTTGCAGGTGATGCTGGCCCACAAGCACGTCATCACCAACCTGCTGATCGGCACCGGCACGGTGCTGGTGCTGTGGCTGCTGCTCGGCGGCCGGACGTTTTGCTCCTGGGTCTGTCCTTACCATCTGCTGGCCGAATGGGCGGAAAAAATCCATCTGTGGCTGGTGCAGAAGAAACTGGTCGCCGACACGCCAATCGACCGTCGCTGGCGCACCGTCTCCTGGGCGATCTTCGCGCTGCTCGCCCTCGCCACCGGCTACACGGTCTATGAGTCGATCTCGCCGACCGGCATCGTCTCGCGCGCCCTCATCTACGGCGGCAGCATCCTCGCGCTGCTCTGGGTGCTGGCGCTCTTGGTCTTCGAAATCTTCTTCGTGCGCCGCGCCTGGTGCCGCTATGCCTGCCCGATCGGACTCACCTACGGCGTGGTCGGCATCGCCTCGCCGGTGCGCATCAAATACACGCTCGAAGGCTGCTTCCACGAGGGCGACTGCCGCAAGGTCTGCCTGGTGCCGCACGTGCTCGACACGGTGATCAAGGGCCGCGCCGTCGACACCGAGGTGCCGATCGGCCCGGACTGCACGCGCTGCGGGTTGTGCGTGGATACCTGCCCGACCGGCTCGCTGAAGTTCGATGTCAAGGGCCTGTCGAAACTGATGTGATCTTTTGCGGGGGGGCACCCATTCTCCCCGGTAGAATCCACGGCCATGATCCGCTGCGAAAACCTCTCCAAATCGTTCCGTCGCGCCCGTGTGCTCGACGGCATCAATCTCGACATCGCGCTGGGCGAGCGCATCGCCCTGATCGGCTCGAACGGCGCCGGCAAGACCACGCTGATCCGCTGCCTGCTCGGCGAATACGTGCATGAGGGCAAAGTCACCATCGACGGCCACGCACCGCGCTCGGATCGCACCGCGGTGCTCGGCAAGATCGGCTTCGTGCCCCAGCTGCCGCCGCCGCTGAAGATGCCGGTCGGCCAGCTGATCGAGTTTTCCGCCGCGCTCTCGGGCGCCGATCACGCCCAGATCGACGCGATCGCCGACCGCCTCGGCCTGCCCGTCGACTCGATCCGCGCGCGACCGTTCAACCGCCTCTCCGGCGGCATGAAGCAGAAGCTCCTGATCGCCATCGCGCTGGGCCGCAACGCGAAGCTCTTGATCATGGACGAGCCGGCCGCCAACCTCGATCCAGCCGCGCGCAAGATCTTCTTCGAGCTCCTGGCCGAGCGCCAGCATGAGGCGACGATGATCATCTCCAGCCACCGCATCGACGAAGTCGCCGCGCTGGTCAATCGCGTCATCGAAATGGACATGGGCAAGATCGTGCTCGACGACAAGGTGGCCGACGACGTCTCGCTCGCAGGCGTCTTCGCCTGCCGGCTCGTCGTGCGGCGCGAGGATGCGGCGCTCGCCAAGACGCTGGCGAGCTGGAAATTCACGAGCGATGCAGCCGGCCTGGTGTGGAACGGCGAAGTCGCAGGACCGGACCGGCTGCGCTTCCTCGGCATGCTCTCCCGCTATGTCGCGCTGCTCGCCGATCTGAACCTTGCCGAAAAAGTCGGCGCTGGTGAGACGGCACGGTGACATGAAGCGGCGCGCGTTTCTCGGTTCCGCCTTCGCGCTTTCGCCGATTGCGGCGGCGCTCGCCTCGCTGGGTGGCTGCGGCAACGACGAAGGCTGGCCGGAAGGCATGCAGCCGATCAAGTGGGATCGCGACACCTGCGTGGTCTGCAACATGGGCATCTCGGACCGCCGCTTCGCCGGCGAGCTGCGCGGCGGACCGAAGAACAACGTCTTCAAGTTCGACGATCCGGGCTGCATCGCGCTGTTCCTGCACGACAAGGCGGAGAAATACCCCTGGATCCGCGATCCGGCGACGAAGATCTGGGTCGCCGACGTCACCAGCCAGGGCAACCAGGTGCGCTGGCTCGATGCCAGAACCGCCCACTACGTCACGAAGTATTCGCCGATGGGCTACAACTACGGCGCCGTCGCCCATCCCCAGGCCGGTTCGGTCGATTTCGCGACCATGGCCGAACACGTGGTCGCCAAAGTCAGGAATCCGCAAAAATGAAACAACTCTGGCTCACCGCCCGTCTCGACATCGTCGAATCCCTGCGCGCGCGCTGGTTCCTCATCTACAGCGGCGTGTTCGGCGGCATCGTCGCGCTCTTGTTCCTGTTCGGCCTCACCGAATCGCGCGTGCTCGGCTTCATCGGCCTCTCGCGCCTGTTGGTCACCTACATCCAGCTCACCATGGCGATCCTGCCGATCTTCGTGCTGATCACCACGGTGCGCTCCGTCGCCGGCGACCGCGAGGCCGGCGTGTTCGAATACCTGCTCTCGCTGCCGGTAGGGCTGGCCGCCTGGTTCTGGGGCAAGATCCTCGGTCGTTATCTGGTCATCTTCGCGCCGGTCTTCCTCGCCATGCTCGCCGCCGTCGGCATCGCGATGGTCAAGGAAATCGAGATTCCCTGGGACATGTTCGGCTACTACACCGCGCTGCTGGCCGCGATGGCCGCCTGTTTCCTCGGCCTTGGGATGCTGATCTCGGCGATCGCCCGCAGCACCGACATGGCGCAGGGCGCCGCCTTCCTGACCTGGCTGATCCTGCTGCTGTTCATCGACCTGATCCTGCTGGGCGTGCTGATCCAGGGCCGGGTGTCGCCGGAAGTCGCGATCGGCATCGCCTTGGCCAACCCTCTGCAGGTGTTCCGCACCGCGGCGCTGGCGCTGTTCGACCCGCAGCTCATCGTGCTCGGACCGGCCGCCTACGTGATCCTCGACACCTTCGGCGCCACCGGCTACAAGCTGTTCGCGCTCGCCTACCCGACGGCGCTCGGACTCTTGGCCGCCGGATTGGGTTACTTCATCTTCCGCCGCGGAGACCTGCCGTGATCGGGATTCAGGAATCAGGGATCAGGAATCAGGGGAAGCTGGCGCTGTGGGTGTTCATCGCCACTTGCTGGCTGCCTTTGGCCGCCTGGGCGGCCGATGCTGCGGCCGTGTTCTCCGCTTCGCTCGTTGCCCGCGACGGCAAGCCGGCCACGCTCGCCGAGTATCGCGGCAAGCCGCTGATCGTGAATTTCTGGGCGCGCTGGTGCATGCCCTGCCGCGATGAACTCCCCGAAGTCAAGGCCATCGCCGACAAATATCGCGGGCAGGGGCTGACCGTGGTCGGCATCGCAATCGAGGACAACAGCGCCAACACGCAGGATTTCCTCAAGGCCTACGAGATCGACTATCCAAACTTCTTCGCCGGCCCACAGGGAACGGAACTGCTCAAAGCGCTCGGCAATCCCAAGGCGGGACTGCCTTTCACGCTCTTCATCGACCGGCAAGGCAACCTCCTCGGTCACAAGCTCGGACGCATCAGCCGCAGCGAACTCGAGACTGCCGTCACCGCCTTGCTCAAATGAGCCTGCCGGTGGATCGCCACGCCCTCGACGAGAGCTTCGGTCGCCAGCAGGTTCCCAGTGAGGAGCGGCGCAGCCGCATCCGGCGCATGTTCGACAGCATCGCGCCGCGCTACGACCTGATGAACGACCTGATGAGCTTCGGCATCCACCGGCTCTGGAAGCGTAGATTGGCGCGGCGCTGCGACGGTCTCTACGGCGTCGTCGTCGATCTGGCTGGCGGCACCGGCGACGTCGCGCGTCTGCTCGATGGCTGCGGCCGGCGCGTGATCGTCTGCGATCCGAGCGTGCCGATGATGCAATCGGGCCGGCGCCCTGCCGACAAGCGCATCCGCTGGCTGGCCGGCGAAGCCGAGGCCCTGCCTTTCGCCGATGGCAGCGTCGATCTGCTGACGATCGCCTTCGGCATCCGCAATGTCACGAAGCTTGCCGCCGCGCTGGCGGAAATCGAACGCGTGCTCGCCCCCGGCGGCCGCTTCGTCTGCCTCGAATTCTCGCGCCCCACCTGGTGGCTGGCACCGTTTTACGACCTGTATTCAGCGCTCGTCATCCCGCGCCTGGGCGCCGCGGTGGCGCGTGCGCCCGGCGCCTACCAGTATCTGATCGAATCGATCCGGCGCTTTCCCGACCAGCGCGAGTTCGCCGGGCTGATCGAGGCGGCCGGCTTCACCGACGTGCATTGGGAAAATCTCTCCTTCGGCATCGCCTGCCTGCATTTCGGGAGCAAGGCCAGATGAGCCCGGAATCGCCCGTTTCGACGTTGGCCGCGCCGCCCCGCGACCGCTGGCGCATCTGGTGGACCGCCGCCCGCCCGCGCACGTTGCCGCTCTCCGCCTCGCCCGTGCTGGTGGGGCTCTCCCTCGCCTGGGCCGAAGGCGCCACGCCGCGCCTCATGGTCGCCCTCGCCACCCTGCTCGCCGCCGTGCTGATCCAGATCGGCACCAATCTGCACAACGACGCCAGCGATTTCGAACGCGGCAACGACCGTCCCGACCGTCTGGGTCCCTTGCGCGTCACCGCCGCCGGCTGGGCCAGCCCCGCCGCGGTGCGCCGCGCCTCGCACCTCGTCTTCGCCTGCGCCTTCGCGCTCGGCATCTTCCTGGCCTTCGCCGGCGGCTGGCCGATCGTCGCGATCGGGCTGGCCTCGCTCGCGGCGGGTTATGCCTATTCGGGCGGCCCGCGCCCGATCTCGCACACGCCGTTCGGCGAGATCTTCGTCTGGGCTTTTTTCGGCGTGCTCGCCGTCGCCGGCAGCCATTGGCTGCAGGCGGAACGTCTCTCTCCCGCCGCGCTGCTGGCCGGCGCCGCGCTGGGACTCCCCGCCGCCGCCGTGCTGCTCGTCAACAACCTGCGCGATCTGGCCGCCGACACCGCCGCCGGCCGCATCACGCTGGCCGCCGTGCTCGGCGAGGCGCCGGCCCGCGACACGCATGCGGTGCTGATGATCGCGCCTTTCTTCTTCTTGCCGCTGATCGCCGCGCTGCTGCCCGGCCGGCATGGCGTGTGGCTCGCGCTGCTCGCCCTGCCGACCTGCCTCAAGGTCGTGCGCAAGATGCGCCGCGCACAGGGCGCGATGCTCAACGCGGTGCTGGCCGACACCGCGCGCGCACAATTCGTGTTCGGCCTGCTTCTCGCCCTTGGTTGCCTGCTGCCGCTATGACGATTTCCTGGACCTCCGCCGCCGATTACGCTGACATCCTCTACCACCTCTCCGGCGATGGCATCGCCCGGATCACGATCAACCGCCCGGAGCGCCGCAACGCCTTCCGCCCCGAGACGATCATCGAACTGCAGGACGCCTTCTCCCGCGCCCACCGCGACCCCGGGATCGGCGTCATCATCTTGACTGGCGCAGGGGACAAGGCCTTCTGCTCGGGCGGCGACCAGACCGTGCGCGGCGACGACGGCGGCTATCACGACCAGGCGACCGGCACGCCGCATCTCAATGTGCTCGACCTGCAGATGCAGATCCGCCGGCTGCCCAAGCCCGTCGTGGCGATGGTCGCGGGTTACGCGATCGGCGGCGGCCACGTGCTGCACCTCGTCTGCGATCTGACCATCGCCGCCGACAATGCGCGCTTCGGCCAGACCGGGCCGCGCGTCGGCAGCTTCGATGCCGGCCTGGGCGCCGGCCTGCTCGCGCGCACGATCGGCATCAAGCGCGCGAAGGAAATCTGGTTCCTCTGCCGGCAATACGACGCTCAAACCGCACTCGAATGGGGTCTCGTCAATGCCGTCGTGCCGCTGGACAGGCTGGAGGAGGAGACCGTCGCCTGGTGCCGCGAGATGCTGAAGCTCTCGCCCACTGCGCTCAGGATGATCAAGGCCGGCTTCAATGCCGACACGGACGGGCTCGCCGGCATCCAGGAACTCGCCGGCCAGGCCACGGGGCTCTTTTACATGACCGCCGAGGGCCAGGAAGGCCGCAATGCCTGGCTGGAAAAGCGCCCGCCGGATTTCTCGAAATACCGTCGTCGGCCTTGAAGCGCTATGATGATGACGGAGGATAGCTCATGACATTCGACCGCATCACCCTCGACCCGTCGATCATGAACGGGCAACCGACCATCCGTGGCATGCGGCTCACGGTGCGGCGGGTCATCGAGGCCGTGGCGCTGTACCCGGATCGTGCCGAGCTGTTGAAGGAATATCCCGAGCTCGAAGAAGAGGACATTCGTCAGGCGCTCGCCTTCGCGGCAAGCAACCTCGATGACGAAACCTTGCCCTTGCTCGCTGCATGACCTCCCTGTTGCTCGATCAGGGGCTGCCCCGCTCCGCGGCGGAAATCTTGCGGGAAGCTTCGTGGTCGGTCGAGCATGTCGCCGAAATCGGCCTGTCGATGGCCAGCGATCTCGCCATTCTCGAATACGCCCGCGCTGCCGGGCGTCATGTCGTTACGCTGAATGCTGACTTTCACGCCCTTCTGGCGACGAGCGGGACAAACGCCCCGTCGGTGCTGCGTCTGCGCATCGAGGGACTCAAGGGCGGAGAACTCGCCGCGCTGCTGGTGCGCATCTGGCCTGGCATCGCCGCTGCCATGACGAGCGGGGCGATGATGACCGTGACGGAAGACCGCATCCGCATCAAGCACCTGCCCATTCGCTGATGCGGGCCGAGGTCATTCCCTACCGCTTGCCGCTTGCGCGCCCCTGGGTGGCCGCGCGCGCGACCCTGACCGAGCGCCGGGGGGGCTTGCTGCACCTGATCGATACGGACGGCGCTGAAGGTTGGGGAGATTGCGCACCCTTGCCCAGCGGGGGCAATGCCGAAACCGTGCTCGCCGCGCTCGACGCCTGGGCGTGCCGTCCCGGCGGCGCTCGCGGCCGCTACGCCCCCGCCTGCGGCGGGTCCCCCTCCGCTGCTCGCGCCTTCACCGCCGACTTTCAGAGCCTGCCGCCCGAGGTGCGCTGGGCGATCGAGACCGCCCGCTCCGACCTCGCCGCGCGGCGCGCCGGCGTGCCGCTGTGGCGTCATCTCGGCGGCACGCGCGGGGAGGTGGAGGTCAATGCCGCGCTGGGACCGCTCGACGACGGCTTGCCCGCACGGCTCGCCGCGGCGGCGGCAGCCGGTTTCCGGGTCGGCAAGATCAAGGTCGGTCTCGCGCCGGTCGAGGAGGAGATCGCCCGCCTCGCCGCGCTCGAACCGTCACTGTGGCTACGGCTCGACGCGAATCGCGCCTGGAACGAGGCCGACGCACGGCGCTTCCTGACGGCAATCGCCGGGCTGCCGATCGAGGCGGTCGAAGAACCGCTCGCCGCGCCGACGCTGGAAAAGCTCGCCGCCTTGCAGGCGGCGCTGCCCTTCTCCCTCGCTCTCGACGAATCGCTGCCGCAGTTTGGCATCGACGCCGTCATCGCGAGCCGCGCCGTGCGCCGGCTGGTGCTGAAACCCGCGCGGCTGGGTGGCCTCGCCGCGACCACGGCGATCGCCCGCGCCGCGCGGCAGGCCGGCCTCGAGGTCGTGCTCACCTCGGTCGTCGATTCGGCGGTCGGCGTTGCGGCCGCCGCGCATCTGGCGGCGGCGATCGCCCCCGGCTTCGCGCACGGGCTCGCCACGAGCACGTGGCTCGCGGCGGATGTTGTCACGCCGCCCATCATCGAAAAAGGAATGTTGCGTCTGCCCGCAACCGCGGGGCTCGGGGTCACTCCGGCAGCGGTTCGGGCCGGTGGATGAAATACCCCTGCGCAAAGCCGATGCCGATTTCGGCGAGCTTGTCGAAGATCTCCCGGTTCTCGACCCACTCGGCGACGACGTCGAGCGACAGATCGCGGCCGATCTGCGCGATCGCATTGACGATCACGAAATCGGTCGATTCTTCATGCACGGCGCGCACGAATGCGCCGTCGATCTTGAGCATGGAGACCGGCAGTTGCTTCAGATAGGCGAAGGAGGAAAGACCGGAGCCGAAATCGTCGAGGCAGAAGCGGCAGCCCAAGCGCCGCATCGTGGTGATGAAGCGCTGGGCCTCGGCCAGATGATGGATCGCCGCCGTCTCGGTGATCTCGAACAGCAGCCGCGCCGGCTCGATTCCGGAGGCCGTCAGGCGTTCCTGGACATGGGCGAGGAAATCCGCCTGCGACAGGGTGCCGCCCGAGAGGTTGATCGCATAGCTCGCCCGATCCTCCGGATGGCGGGCGAGATGATCGAGCAGCGTGTCCAGCACCCAGCGGTCGAGCAGATGCGCATAGCCGAAGCGCTCGAGCGCGGAGAGCACCCGTCCCGGCGGACCCATGACCTCTTCGGCATCGAGCACGCGCAGCAGGATTTCATAATGCATGGCGCCGTCTTGCGCGGTAAGCGGTGCGATGCGCTGGCGATAGAGGCGGAAACGATGCGCGGCGACGGACTCGTCGAAACGCGCCACCCATTGCATCTCCTCGTCGAGCGCGCGGATGCCGGCATGGGCGGGACTATGCACCTCGACCCGGCCGCGTCCCTGATCCTTGGCGTGATAGCAGGCGGTGTCGGCGCGGCCGAGCACTTCGCCCGTGCTCATGCCGGGCTCGAGCAGCGTGATGCCGACGCTGGCGCCGATGTGGAATTGCCGCGCCTCGTAGCGGAAAACATGGGCGGTGATCAGGCCGACGAGGCGTTCGGCCGTCGCCACGCCTTCATCGAGCGGGCAATCGAAGAGCAGCAGGCCGAATTCGTCGCCGCCGATGCGCGCCAGCAGGCTGCGTTCGCCTCCGCCCGCAGCCGGCGCCGGCACCGCCGCCCGCATCAGCTCGACGATTTCGACCAGCAGCGCATCACCCGCCGCATGGCCGCAGGTGTCATTGACCAGCTTGAACTGGTCGAGATCGATGTAGCAGAACACATGGCTGCGCCCCTCGATGCCCACCTGACGCAATGCCCGCTCGATGCGGCCTTCGAGGGCGCGGCGGTTGGGCAGGCCGGTGAGCGGATCGTGGAAGGCCATCATGCGCAGTTCCTTGAGCAAGGCGCGCCGTTCGGAGTCGTCGCGGAACACCAGCACGGCACCGCAGAGTTCACCCGGCGTGTCGTGGGCGACCGACGGCACGATGGCCGCCGAATCATGCACCGGCAGCTCGCGGCCGTCGCGCGCGAGCAGCAGCGTATGGTTGGCCATCGCCTGGGGCTTGCCGGTGCGCAAGGCCAGCCGCGCCGGGTTGGGCTGCGGCGCGCGCGTCTCCTCGTGGATGAGCGGCATCACGGCTTCGATCGGCTTGCCCTGCGCCTCAGCGAGCGGCCAGCCGGTCAGCCGCTCTGCGACGGGGTTCATGAAGGCCACGTCGCCGTCGGCATCGGTGACGACGACGCCATCGCCGATCGAGGACAGCGTGATGCGCCAGCGCTCCTTCTCGGTGGCCAGTTCATCCATCTTCCCCTGCAGCAGATCGCGCGCATGGTTGAGCACCCGGGTGGTCTCGACGAGCTCCGGCGGCGCATGGGTGGGCAGCTCGATGCGTTCGGTCAGGTTGCCTGCTGCGCGGCGGCTGGAGGCGCGTATCGCTTCGAGACCGGTGAAGTTGGCGCGCAGGATGAAATGCATCGCCAGCGCGAGCAGGATCATCGCGCTGCCTGCGATCGTCATGCCCAACCCGAGCAGACGCCAGAGGCGGTCCTCGACGAAACCCGGCTCGATGATCACGGTCAGGCCGCCATAATCGCGGCCGCCGACGACGATCCTCTCCTCGGCGTGCGCGGGCGAAAGCTGCAGCAGACGGGCGAACCAGGCCGGCCGCTGCAAAGAAGCCGGCCGATCGCTCGCCTCGATGCTCACGCCATCGCCGGAAAGGCGCACCACGCTGGCCTCGGCGTTTTCGACCTCATGACGCATCAGCTGCTCGACCGTCGTATAGTCCCGCAGGATCAAGGGCTCGACGAAAGTGACGGCGAGCAGCCGCGCTTCGCGCGCCGCCGTCTGGGCGAGCACCTCGTTGCCGATGCCCTGCGCGATCCGCACCATCACGCCGCCCCCCACCAGGAACAGCAGCAGCCCGGTACCGGCCAGCGCGAGCAGCAGCCGGCTGCGGAGCGACAGGTGGGCGATCAGGTTCATTGTCCGGCGAGCGGCACCCGGGTCTCGCGGAAGAAGCGCCGGTAGTTCTCGTAATCGGCATCTTGCGCGGCGACGAAGCCGCGCGGACGCTCCAGTCCCAGCTTGCGTGCAGCATCGGCCAGCACCGCGCGGCCATTTTCCTCTTCGCGCAGCGCGAGGAAGGCGCGCCGCACCGCCTCGCGATCGGCCGCCGGCACCTTCGGGTGCGCCATCACCGCCAGATCGAAATAAGGCATCGACTCCCAGAGCACGCGATAGGCGAAGTGCTCGCGTCTGGCATAGTCGGCCATCACCTGGCTATTGACGCCGGCGGCCGCGGCCTGAGCAAACTTCAACTGCCCCATCGCCGCTTCCTGGGTACCGGCGAAGACCGGCTCGACCTTCACCCCGGCCTTGAGCAGCGCGTCATAGGGCACGAAGTAGCCGGTGAAGCCGTAAGGATTGGCAAAGGCGACTTTCTGGCCGGCCAGATCGCTCAGCTGACGGGCCGGGCTGTCTTCGCGGACGACGACCTGACCGCGGATCCCCTCGCCTTCCTGGCGGGCGAGCACGGTGAAGCCGAGCTTGGCCCGCTCCGGGGTAAAGAAGTGGTTCGTATAGACGAAGGCCAGCTCGCCGCGCGTGGCCATGTCGGTGGTTTCGTTGGCCGTGCGCGCCACGCGTAGTTCAAGCCTGACGCCGGCGCGCTCGGAGACCCAGGCGAGGATCGGATTCCAGTATTCGGCGGTGAAAGTGAGCGAGCGATGATTGAGCACGCCGAAGGGATAGGGACCGCCGGCTTCCCAGGCCCGCGCGCCGAAGGCCAGCAAGAAGGCTGAAAAAAACCAGAGCAAGCTTTTCACGTCCGTCCCCCCCTACACAGGTATGTTTTTTTTACCATAGCACCCCGGCCGGCGAGCGGCGCCTTGATCTGGCTCATGGGCACGCCAGGGCAAGCTGCATAGAATTCGCGTCATGCAGATCATCCGCCATTGGCTCTCGCGCGCCGATCCTGCGCAGCCCGCGCTCGTCCTGCCCGATGGCAGGGCGTTGTGCTTTGGCGATCTGATCACGCGACGAGGGCGCTCCGGTCTGCAGGTGCTCGAAGGCGATGCGCAGACGCTCGCGCTCGGCCTCATCGACTGCGCGCTGGGCGGTGGGACCGCATTGCTGCTACCTCCCGGGCTGACACCCGAAACGCGGGAAGCGCTCGTCGCTCAGGCACGGCGGGCCGCTTCGCCGCAGCTTGCGCTGATCGTCACCACCTCCGGCTCGACCGGCGCGCCCAAAGGCGTGCGCCTGACTTGGCGCGCCGTGGCGGCTGCGGCGCGCATCGGCGCGCGCGGGCTCGATCTGCGTCCCGGCGATGCCTGGCTCGCCTGCCTGCCGCTCCATTTCGTCGGCGGCGCGACGATCCTCTTTCGCACCTTACGGGCGGGCGCGACCGCGGTGGTGCATGATGGCTTCGATGTCGAGACCGTGGCGCGCACACTCGTCGACCGGCGCATCACCCATATCTCGCTGGTGCCGGCGATGCTGGCGAAGCTCCTCGAGGGTGCCGTATCGCCAGCGCCGAGTTTCGGCCCGCCCACCCCCAGCCCCGCCCTCGCGGACGGGGAGACTGCGTGCGCCCTGCGGGCGAATCCCCCAGCCGCATTGCGCTGCGCACTCGTCGGCGGCGCGGCGCTCGCCCCGGCGCTGGAAGAGAAGGCCCGCGCGGCCGGCTGGCCGATCCGGCTCTCCTACGGCATGACCGAGACCTGCGCGACGCTGCTGGTCGATGGCCGGCCGCTGCCCGGCGTCAAGGTGCGCCTTGCCGATGACGGCACGCTCGAAGTCTCGTCGCCGGCACGGATGGACGGCTATCTCGGCGAAGCGGAGGCGGGCGAATGGCTCGCCACCCGCGATCTGGCCATGATCACAGCGGACGGCCGGGTATCGATCCACGGCCGCGCCGACGAGATGCTGATCTCCGGCGGCGTGAATGTGCATCCGCTCGAAGTCGAAGCCCGCCTCGCCGCCTGCCCCGGCGTGCATCAAGCCGGCGTGACGGGGCTGCCCGATCCGGTCTGGGGCGATCTGATCGCCTGCGCCTACGAGGGCGAAGCGGACGAAGCGGCGGTCGAGGCCTGGTGCCGCGCCACGCTGCCCTCGCCGCGCCGGCCGCGCCGCCTGCTGCGAGTCTCCCGCCTGCCGCGGCTGGCTTCCGGCAAGCTCGACCGCCGCGCGCTGCGGAGCCTGTGGCCATGATCGACTGGCAAGGCATCGCGACGGCGCTCGCCGAACTCGTGGCCAAGGGGCCGGCCGCGCGGCTCGTCTCCCTGAGCGTGCCGTTGCCCCGCTGGCCGGCCGTCGCGCCCGAGGCCGCCGGCGACTGGTGTTTCTGGCAGCGCCCCGATCAGGGGTTGCGCCTCGCCGGTGCCGGCATCGCGCTCGCCGCCACCAGCGCCGGCGAGGGACGTTTCGCCGCACTCGCCGCGGCCCAGCGCGGCCTGCTGGCCGGCTGGCGTTACACCGGCGCACCGCCGCGCGCCTTCGCCGGCTTCGCCTTCGCGCCGGAAGGCGGCGCCCCCTTGCCCAACGCCCGCCTCTGGGTGCCGGAACTGCTGCTCGGCGAAACGGCCGGACGGGTCAGCCTCACCCTGAGCTGCGCCGCCGAACGCGCGCACGCCGCGCCTGCGCGCTGGCAGGCCCTGTGGAACGAGCTGTGCCGGCCGCAGCCCGGCCAGTGCGTCACTCTGCCCAGAGCTCGTCTCGTCGCCCGCCCGGCGCAGCTGGCCGAACAAGCCTTCCTCGCCCGCGGCCGCGCGGCGCTCGCGGCGATCGCCGCGGGCCGCGCCGACAAGCTGGTGCTCACGCGCAGCCTGCAATTCAGCGGACGGCTGGCGCCCCCCGCCGCCCCTCTGCTCGACACCCTCGCGCGCCACCACCCCGCCTGCGCGACCTTCGCCGTCGGCGGCAGCGGATGGAGCTTCGTCGGCGCCTCGCCGGAGACCCTGCTCGCGCTCGAAGGCAGCCGGGTCGCCGTCGACGCGCTCGCCGGCACTGCATGGCAGAGCGCCGCGCGCGCGCTCGGCGACGACAAGAACCGGCGCGAACACGATCTGGTCGTCCACGCGATCGCGCAGGCGCTGGGCGAGCATTGCCAAGACGTCGTCCTGCCCCCCACGCCTGAGATCATGGAGCTCGAAGGCTTGAGCCACCTGCGCCGCCGCCTCCTCGCCCGCCGCCCGCCCGGCCTCGGCGCCTTCGAGCTGATCGCCCGCCTGCACCCGACGCCCGCGGTGGGGGGCGCGCCGACGCCGGCCGCGCTCGACTGGCTCGCGCATCACCACGATACGCGCGGCGCCTGGTACACTGGCGGCTTCGGCTGGCTCGACGCAGCGGGCGATGCCGACATCGCCGTCTGCCTGCGCTGCGGGCTGATCGAAGGCGAACGCATCACGCTCTACGCCGGCGCCGGTTTCGTCGCCGGCTCCGACCCGGCCCAGGAACTCGCCGAGACGGAAGCCAAGCTCGCCGCGATGCGCGCAGCCCTCCTCGCCAGCCAGCAAGAGCAGGCTGCCGCATGAACACCGGCGAGCGCAATCTCGTCTGGGCTGACGCGCTGGTGGCCGCCTTTGCCGCCGCCGGCGTGCGCCATGCCGTGCTCGCACCGGGCGCGCGCTCGGCGCCGCTGATCACGGCCTGCCTGCGCCGGCCGGAAATCGAATGTCATGTGATCAACGACGAGCGCGCCGCGGGCTTCTTCGCGCTCGGGATCGGCAAGGCCACGCGACGGCCGGCATTGGTGCTGACCACCTCGGGCACGGCGGCGGCGAATCTCTTCCCGGCGGTCGTCGAGGCGAATCTCGCCTGCGTGCCGCTGATCGCCCTCACCGCCGACCGTCCGCCCGAGCTGCTCGGCTGGGGCGCGAACCAGACCATCGAGCAGACGAAGCTCTATGGCGATCACGTGCGCGCCTTCCAGGCGCTGCCGCTGCCGGAAGATGGGCTCGGGCGCTTCTTAACCGCGCTCGCGGCGCGGCTCGTCGAGACGACGCTTCACCCCACGCCCGGCCCGGTGCATGCGAACGTGCCGTTTCGCGAGCCGCTGCTGCCGGAAGCGCTACCGGCCCCACCGCCCCTGCCGGCGCCGATTGCGATCCACCCCGGCGCGGCAGCCGCGCCGGAAGACCTCGATGCCGTCGCCGCCCGCCTCTCCGGCCGCTCCGGCGTGATCGTCTGCGGCGCGGCCGATTACCCGGCGGGCTTTGCCGAGGCCATCGCGCGGCTGGCCGCCGTCCTCGATGCCCCCGTCATCGCCGAGGCGCTCTCCAACCTGCGCTTCGGCCCGCACGACAAGTCGCGCTTCATCAGCCACGCCGCGCGCCTCCTGCGTCAGTCCGAGCTGCCGTCCCCCGCCTGGGTGCTGCGCTTCGGCCGCTTTCCCGTCTCGCGCTCAATCGAGCGCTGGCTGGCGGAGCTCGCGGCGGCCGAACATCTCCTCGTCGCCGCGCCAGGCGAATGGCCCGATCCGCTCTGGCGTTCGGTCACCTTGCTGCGCGGCGATCCGCTCGCCGTCGTCCAGGCGCTGGCTGCTGCGTGCCGTCCCGCCAAGACCGACTATTGCGCCCGATGGCGACAAGCCGAGGCATGCGCCGCCCTGGCGGCAAACACCTTCTTCGAAGGCAGCGTCGCGCGTCTCCTGCTCGCCGCGTTGCCGGCCGGCGCGCACTGCTTCGTCGGCAATTCGCTGGCGATCCGCGCCGTCGACGCCTTCGGCGGCATGGGGGATACTCCCCTCACGCTCCACGGCAACCGCGGCGCCTCGGGCATCGACGGCAATCTCGCCACCACGGCCGGCATCGCGGCTGCCACCGGCGCCGACACCGTCGCGCTGGTCGGCGACCAGACGCTGCTGCACGATGCGACGAGCCTCGCGCTGTGCGCCCGTCACGGCGTGACCGTCGTCGTGCTCGACAACGGCGGCGGCGGCATCTTCGACCATTTGCCCATCGCCCGGGCCCTGCCGCCGGAATTGCTCGCGCGCGGCTGGACGGCCCCGCAACGGCAGGATTTCGCCGCGCTCGCGACGGCCTTCGGCCTTTGCCATCGGCGTGCCGATTCTCTCGACACCCTCGCCGCCGCGCTCGCGCCGCTGCCGCGTGGCTGCCTCATCGAAGCCGTCATCGATCCCCGGGTCAGCCAATCATGCTTCTCCAGCTGACCCTGCTCATCCTGTTGCTGCTCCACCCTCTCGCCCAGGCCGCGCCATCATTGCAGGCGCTGATCGACGCCGCGCCGGCGGGCGGCACGCTGCGGGTGCCTGCCGGGGTTTACGCCGGGCCGATCCACATCGACAAACCCTTGACGCTCGAGGGCGGCGGCCAGGCGGAAATCCGCGGCAACGGCCGCGGCACGGTCGTCAGCATCGCCGGCCACGGCGTGACGCTGCGCGGCTTCGTCATCACCGGCAGCGGCGAACTGCACGATGCCGTCGATGCCGGCGTGCTGGTCGAGGGACAGAACCATCGGGTCGAAAACAACCGCATCGAAGACGTGCTGTTCGGCATCCATCTGCGCCAGGCCACGCACACCGTGGTGCGCGGCAACCAGGTCACCGGCAAGCCGCTCGCCGCAGCGATGCGCGGCGATGCCATCCGCATGTGGCATGGCGCGCATAACCGCATCGAGGACAACCGCTTCCAACGCGCGCGCGATCTGACCTTCATCAACTCGCAGGACTGCGTGATCGCCGGCAACCATTTCAGCGATGGCCGCTACGGCATGCAGATCGTCTTCTCGCCGCGCCTGCGCATCGAAAACAACCGGATCGTCCACATGGCCACCGGCATCGTCGTGCTCTATTCGCGCGACGTCGTGCTGCGCGGCAATCACATCGCGCATGCCCTGACCGGCGGGGGTGCTGGCATCGTCTTCAAGGAAAGCGATTCCGGCATCGTCGTCGGCAACAGCGTGCTGCATTGCACGGTCGGCCTCAAGGTGGATGCGCCACCCGAAAAGATCGGCCTGCTCGACGTGCGCGACAACCGCTTCGCGCACAACATCATCGGCCTGTTCTTCTACGGCGAGGCCGGCGGCCACCGCTTCGAGCACAACCGTTTCGACAACAACCTGACCACGGTGGCGATCAGCGGCAAAGGCGCAGGCGAGGCCAATGTCTGGCGGCACAACCGCTGGGACGAATATGAAGGCTTCGACCGCGACCACGACGGCATCGGCGATACACCGCACGAAGTCTGGCTCTATGCCGACCGCATCTGGATGGAAACGCCGCTAGCGGCCTTTTTCCGCAATTCACCGGTACTCGAGCTGATCGATTTCCTCGAACGGCTGGCGCCCTTCTCGGCGCCTTACCGCATCCTTTCCGATCCCGTCCCAGACATGCAACGATGAGGCCTGCCATGTCCAAGCGCCACCTTCTCCATTTCGCCTTCTGCCTGGCTTTCCTGTCCGCCCATGCCATCGCCGCCACGCCCGAGAACGAATCCGGCAAGGAGATTTACGGCCCCTGCGCGGCCTGCCACGGCGACCTCGGCCAGGGCGGCAAGCGCGGCGAATACCCGCGGCTGGCCGGCCAGCGCGCCGCCTATATCGAATACACGCTGAAGAAGTTCCGCTCGCGCGAGCGCATCAACATCCCGATGTTCCCCTACACCCAGGAACGCGAGCTGCCGGATGCCGACATCAAGGCCGTCGCCGCCTATCTGGCCGGCATCGAGTTGCCGACCAAGATGCCCGAGTTCAAGCCCAGCGACGACGCGCTGGCCCGCCTCAAGGCGATGGAGAAGGTGCTGATCATCCCCAAGCTGGAAGGCGACCTCGCCAACGGCAAGCGGCTCTATCAGGAGGAATGCGCCTACTGCCATGGCGTCGATGGCCGCGGCAAGACGCGCTTCCCGATGCTGGTCGGTCAATACACGAACTACCTGCAAAAGCAGATCGCCGCCTACCTCAAGGGCGAGCGGCCGCACGACAAGGTGGCCGACGACGAGGACGAGGAGGACGACAAAACCAAGCCCAAGGCCGTGAAGCTCGGCGTGCTCAACCGGCTGACGGAGAAGGACATCCAGGACATCCTTGCCTACATCACGCGGCTACAAGATGAATGATCCCGCAGGTGCCACTCTACCAGCGCCGACTTTGCACGCCCAACCTGTGCCCGGCAACAAGGGCATCTGGGTCGGCATCTTCTGCGTGCTGGTCGAGTTCCTGCTGCTGTTCTGCGTCTATTTCATCGCCAAGGCGCATCACCCGGCCGCTTTCGAGCGCGGCCCGGACCAGCTCGCCACCGTCGCCGGGGTGACGATCACGCTGCTCTTGCTCACCAGCGGCTACTGCATGGTCAAGGCCGTCGCGGCGATCCGCCGCGACGCGCGCCGCACGACCTTCTTCTGGGTGCTGGCGGCGCTGCTGCTCGGCCTCGGCTATCCCATCGTCAAGTTCTTCGAGATCCGCTGGAACGTCGCCCACGGCATCGACGGCACGGCCGGCATCTTCTACACGGTGTATTACTACCTGACGCTCAACCACCTGGTGCATGTGAGCTGGGGGCTACTCGGCCTCATCTGGGTGGCGACGCGCACCGCGCTGGGCGTCTACTCGTCGCGCGACCACAGCGGCTTGGAGGCCGCAGCGATGTACTGGCATGGCACCGACGTGTTGTGGCTGATCATCTTTCCCTTCTTTTACGTGCTGCGATGATCGGCAAAGCCGAACGCACCTGGCTCACCCTTGTGGCCCTCACGCTCGCCGGCGCGTGGCTGGCCGAGACCGGCCACGCCGGCTGGCCGCTCTCTCTTGTCGTCGCCGGGCTGATCGCCGTGAAAGGCCGCCTGGTGATCGACCGCTACATGGCAATCACCCCCGCGCATCCGCGCATCCGCCGCATCCTGCACGGCTTCGTCACGCTCGTGCCGCTGATGGTGATCTTCAGCCACGGCTGGGGGGATGTCCTGCGACGGCTGACGACCTTGGGCTGAACAACATCGAAACCACGCCTTCAAACCGCTCGCGGTACGGCTAAGGAAACGCTGAAGAAAGCCGCGAGTGGGATGGGATGCAAGGCGCACGGAGCGCAGGAGGCGAGAAAACGAGCCGAAGGCGAAGTTTCGGCGAAGACTCACATGAGCGTAGCGCATGTTACGTCGAAGCCACATACCTGCCAGGTAGGCGAGCATCCGAGCACCGCGTAACGCAGCGATGCGCCCGCGCAGCAATTTATTCAGCGTTTCCCTAACAGTTGCTTGATCTCCTGAACGCAGGCGCCGCAGGAGGTGCCGCACTTGAGCCTCTCCTGCAGCGCCGGCAAGTCAGCACCGGCAGCGATTTCCCGTTGGATGTCGGCCTCGCTGACGTCGAGGCAGTTGCAGATCACCCGGCGCGGCGCGGCGCTGGCCACGGGCGGCTCGGCGCGCGGTGCAAAGAGCCAGCGACGCAGGGCATCGATGGGCACGCCCTCCTTCATCGCCGCGCGCAACCAGTTGCCCGCCAGATCCTCGCCGGCCAGCAGGATGCCGGTGAGCCGTTCATCATCGATGCGGGCGCGCTTGATCACACGCTTCGCCGGATCGCGGTAGGTGAGGCAGACACCCTCGGGCATCTCCAGCGCGTCGGCGATCTGCTCGATGCGCTCGATGGCGAGCGGTTCGGCGGCCGCCACGCGCAGCGCGACGAGGGGGCGCTCGCGGCCATCGAGGGTGAGCGCGGCGTAGTCGAAACCTTCAAGGAGTGGCGCCAGCCGGGCGCGCCATTCAATGACTTTTTCGTGGGCCTCGGCGGACAGGCCGGGGGAGCGCAGCACCCGCATGCGCCAGGGCAGCACGGCCGGCTCGATGCGCAGCGCGGCGTGCTTGAGCTCGGGCTGCTTCGAGACCGGGTCGCAGACCGGAATCGTCAGCGCATTCACGCCGTCGTGCGAGAGGCTGCGCCGTCCCCAGTGCATCGCGACGAAGGCCTGCCCCGGGCGCACTTCCTCGCTGGCGGCGATGGGCAGCACGATCTCGCCGCGCCGGCTCTTCACGCGCATCAGCTGGCCATCAATCCAGCCGCGCCGTTGTAGGTCGGCGGGATGGATCTCGATGCGCGGCTCGGGCTCATGGCTGTAGAGGCGCGGGATGCGGCCGGTGCGGCTCATGCCGTGCCACTGGTCGCGCAGCCGGCCAGTGAGCAGGCGGAAGGGATGGCGGGCGTCCGGCGTCTCGGCGGTCAGCTGCGTGTCGATCGGGATGAAGCGCGCCTTGCCGTCGGGGAAGGCGAAGCGATGATCGGTATAAAGCCGCGCCGCGCCCGTCGGCCATTGCGTCGGGCCGCGCGCATCGAGGACGGCATGGGAAAGCTCATGGATGTCGAGGTCGCGGCCGACGGTGGTCCTGACATACTCGGCGTAGACCTCGGCCGGCGAGTCGAAGGCGAACTGTGCCGTCCTGCCAGCGCCGAGTTTTTCATCCAGCCTCAAGGCGAAGTCGCGGGCGATGCGCCAGTCGGCGCGCGCCGCGCCCGGCGGCGGCACCGCGGCACGGACGCGCGAGATGCGCCGCTCGGAGTTGGTCACCGTGCCATCCTTCTCGCCCCAGGTCGCGGCGGGCAGCAACAGGTCGGCGAAGGCGGCGGTTTCGGTGTCGCCCCAGGCGTCCTGCACGACGACGAATTTGGCATGGGTCAGTGCCGTTTTCACCTTGGCGAGATCGGGCAGCGACTGGGCCGGGTTGGTGCACGCGATCCAGATCGCCTTGATGTCGCCGTTGGTCAGCGCGTCGAAGAGCTCGATGGCAGTCTTGCCGGGTTTTTCGGGCAGGGCGGGGACGTTCCACAGTCGCGCGAGCTCGGCGCGGTCGGCGGGATCCGCGAGGTTGCGGTGGCCGGGCAGCAGATTGGCCATCGTGCCGGTCTCGCGCCCGCCCATCGCGTTGGGCTGGCCGGTGAGCGAGAACGGCCCCATGCCCGGCCGGCCGATCTTGCCGGTGGCCAGATGCAGGTGGATCAGCGCGGCGCCGTTCGCGGTGCCGTGGATCGACTGGTTGAGTCCCTGGCACCAGAAGGAGAGCGGCGCCTTGGCCTGCCCGAACATCCGCGCGGCGGCGACGATGTCTTCGGCCCTCACGCCGCAGGCGGCGGCCACCGCGCCCGGGGTCAGCTCGGCCAGTTGCGATCTCAACGCGTTGAAGCCTTCGGTGTGTTGCGCGATGAAGGCAGGATCGGTCAGCCCTTCCCACAGCAGCACATGGAGCATCGCCGAGTAGAGCAGCGCATCCGCACCGGGCGCGAGGGCCAGATGCAGGTCGGCCGCCGCGGCGGTGTCGGTGCGGCGCGGATCGACGACGACGATTTTCAGGTCTGGGCGTTTTTCCTTCGCGGCCTCGATGCGGCGGAAGACGATCGGATGGGCGTAGGCCGTATTCGAGCCGGCGATCAGCAGCAGGTCGGCGAGCTCGATGTCTTCGTAGCAGCAGGGCACGGCATCCGAGCCCAGCGTCGCCTTGTAGGCGGCCACCGCCGAGGACATGCACAGGCGCGAGTTCGAGTCGATGTTGTTCGTGCCGACGAGCGCGCGCGCCAGCTTGTTGAAGACGTAGTAGTCCTCGGTCAGCAACTGGCCGGAAACATAGAAGGCGACGGCGTCCGGGCCGTGCTCGCGGATGATCGCGGCGAAGCGCTCGGCGGCGACATCGAGGGCGTAATCCCACGAAGTCGGCGCTGGCAGGACGGCACGGCTTTCGCGCAGGATCGGCACGGTCGCCCTGCCCGTCCGCACGGCGGCCAGGTGCAAGGTATTGCCCTTGGCGCAGAGCTTGCCAAAGTTGGCCGGATGGTCGGGATCGCCCCGCACCCCGACGATCCGGTCGCCGGCGGACTGGATGATCACGCCGCAGCCGGTGCCGCAGTAACAGCAGACGCTCCGGGTTTCGTTCAGAGGTCGATCCACACCACACCGCCTTCGATCTTGACGGCGAAGGGCTTCGCGCAGCCGACATCGGGCGCCACCGCCTCGCCGCTTTCGAACTGGATCTTCCAGCTGTGCATCGGGCAGGTGACGATCTTGCCGGCGACGATGCCCTGCGAGAGCGGCCCGCCCTTGTGCGGACACTTGTCATGCAGGGCGAAGACCTCGTCGTCGGCCGTACGGAACACGGCGATGTCGCCGTGCGTGGATTTGACGACGCGGCTGCCGAGGCGTGGAATGTCCTCCAGCGTGCAGATTTTCTTCCATTCGCTCATACGGCCTCCAGCGCGATGTATTCCTTCGATTGGGTAGCGACGGCATTCGCCCAGGGGTCTTCATAGTCCTGCAGGGAGAACAGCAGGCGCTCGTAAAGTTCCTTGCGGCGGGCTGCGTCCTCGACGACGATTTTCTTCACATGATCGAGGCCGACGCGGGCGACATAGTGGCAGGTGCGCTCGAGGTAGTAGCCTTCTTCCCGGTAGAGTTGCAGGAAGGCGCCCGCGTATTCGAGCACCTCCTCGTCCGACTTGACCTTGCAGAAGAATTGCGCGACCTCGGTCTTGATGCCGCCGTTGCCGGCGACGTAGAGCTCATAGCCGGAATCGACGCCGATCACGCCGACATCCTTGATGCCAGCCTCCGCGCAGTTGCGCGGACATCCGCTCACTGCCAGCTTGACCTTGTGCGGCGCCCACATGCCGAACAGCATCTTCTCGAGCTTGACGCCCATGCTCATCGACAGCTGGGTGCCGAAGCGGCAGTGCTCGGCGCCGACGCAGGTCTTCACGGTGCGAATGCTCTTGCCATACGCATGCCCCGACACCAGGCCGGCGGCACCGAGATCGGCCCAGACCTCCGGCAGCTTCTCCTTCGGAATGCCCAGCAGGTCGATGCGCGCGCCGCCGGTCATCTTCACGGTCGGCACCCGGTACTTCTCAGCAACCTCGGCGATCGCGCGCAGCTCGGCCGGCGTGGTCAGGCCACCCCACATGCGCGGCACGACGCTGAACGTCCCGTCCCTCTGAATGTTGGCATGCGCCCGCTCGTTGATGAAGCGCGACTGCGGATCGTCCTCGGCCTCCTTCGGCCAGGTCGAAATCAGGTAGTAGTTGAGCGCAGGACGGCAGGTGGCGCAGCCATTCGGCGTCTTCCACTGCAGAAACTGCATCACCGCGGGGATCGACAACAGCTTTTGTTCCTTGATCGCCTGCCGCACCGCGCCATGCGAGAGATCGGTGCAACCGCACATCGGTTTGTCCTTCGTGTCGGCCGGCTGGTAGGCTCCGCCGACTGTCGAGGCGAGGATCTGCTCGACGAGTCCCGTGCAGCTGCCGCAGGAGGAGGACGCCTTGGTGTGCTTGCGCACCTCCTCGAGCGTGAACAGGCCGTGCGTCTTGATCGCCTTGACGATGTCGCCCTTGCAAACGCCATTGCAGCCGCAGACCTCGGCGTCGTCGGGCATCGCGGCCGCCTTGTTCTGGCCGGCATGGCCGGTATCGCCGACGTGATGGCTGCCGAACATCAGATGATCGCGGATGTCGGCGATGCTCTGCCTGTCCTTCATGAGCTGGAAATACCAGGCGCCGTCGCCGGTATCGCCGTAGAGCACGGCGCCAATGAGATGGTCGTCCTTGATGACGAGCTTCTTGTAGAGACCGCCCGCGGCGTCGGCCAGCACGATGTCTTCCGTGCCCTCGCCACCCATGAAGTCGCCGGCGGAAAACACATCGATGCCGGTCACCTTGAGCTTGGTCGAGGTCACCGATCCCGTATAGCGGCCGATGCCCATCTGCGCCAGATGATTGGCGCAGACCTTGGCCTGCTCGAACAGCGGCGCGACCAGGCCGTACGTCGTGTTCCGATGTTCGACGCATTCGCCGACCGCATAGATCTTCGGATCGTAGGTCTGCATCGTGTCATCGACGACGATGCCGCGGTTGCAGTGGAGCCGGGCGCTTTTTGCCAGCTCGATGTTCGGGCGGATGCCCACCGCCATCACGACGAGGTCGGCCGGAATCGCGCCCCCCTCCTTGAACCTCACCGCTGCGACACGGCCGCTCTCGCCCCGGACCAATTCGCTCGTCTGTTTGCCGAGCAGGAACTTGAGCCCCTTGGCTTCGAGCGATTTCTGCAACAGGTCGGCGGCGGTCCGGTCGAGCTGACGCTCCATGATCCAGTCGGCGAGATGCACGACGGTGACGTCCATGCCGCGCAGCGCGAGGCCGTTGGCGGCCTCGAGACCGAGCAGGCCGGCGCCGATCACGACCGCATAGCGGTGGTGCTTGGCTGCGTCGATCATCGCCTCGGTATCGGCGATGTCACGGTAACCGATCACGCCCGGCAGGTCCTTGCCCGGCACGGGCAGGATGAAAGGGGCGGAACCCGTCGCCAGCAGCAGGCGATCATATGAGGCTTCCGTGCCGTCGTCGGCGACCACCTTCTGCGCCTTGCGGTCGATCTTGACGACCTTCCTGCCGACATGCAGCCGGATGCCGTTGTCGCGATACCACGCGAGGTCGTTGAGGACGATGTCCTCGAACTTCGTCTCGCCGGCCAACACGGGCGAGAGCATGATGCGGTTGTAGTTCGGGTGCGGCTCGGCGCCGAATACCGTGATTTCGTAGAGATCGGGCGCGAGCTTCAGCAGTTCCTCGAGGGTGCGGCAGCCGGCCATGCCGTTACCGATCATCACCAGTTTGAGTTTGTTCATGTTCGATCCTTAGGCAGCGAGCGGATGGGATTGCTTGGCGTAAAGGAATTCGATCACCTGCGAGCGGTAGCGCATGTAATCGGCATCGCCCGCCAGCGTAAGGCGCTCGCGCGGGCGCGGCAGATCCACTTCGAGAATTTCGCCGATCGTCGCGGCCGGGCCGTTGGTCATCATCACGATGCGGTCGGAGAGCAGCACCGCCTCGTCGACGTCGTGGGTGACCATCACCGTCGTCGCGCGCGTCGCCTCACAGATTTTCATCAGCTCATCCTGCAGCCGCGCACGGGTAAGGGCATCGAGCGCGCCGAAGGGCTCGTCCATCAGCAGCACCTTGGGCTCCATCGCCAGCGCGCGGGCGATGCCGACGCGCTGCTTCATGCCGCCGGAGATTTCATTCGGATACTTGTGCATCGCATGGGCGAGGCCGACGAGCTCGAGCACCCTGGCCGTGCGCTCCTTGAGTTTCGCCTTCGGCTCGTTGGCGGCGAAGACGCGCTCGACGGCGAGATACACGTTCTCGAAGCAGGTGAGCCAAGGGAGCAAGCTGTGGTTCTGGAACACCACCGCGCGTTCCGGGCCGGGGCCGGCGATCTCGCGGTTGGCGCACAGCAGCACGCCGGAGGTCGGCAGCGTCAGGCCGGCGATCAGGTTGAGCAGCGTGGATTTGCCGCAGCCCGAGTGGCCGATCAGCGAGATGAACTCGCCTTGCCGTATGGTCAGATCGATGTCGCGCAGCGCGACGAACCTGCCTTTCTTGGTGTCGAAGACCATGCCGACCTTTTCCACTTGAACGAATTTGTCCATTTCAGCTCTCCGTGTGCAGCCGCTTGGCGAGGAACAGCAGCGTCTGCTCGAGGATCAAACCGACGATGCCGATGACGAAGATGGCGATGATGATGTGCTCGACCTTGAGGTTGTTCCACTCGTCCCAGACCCAGAAGCCGATGCCGACGCCGCCGGTGAGCATCTCGGCCGCGACGATCACCAGCCACGCGGTGCCGATCGACAACCGGATGCCCGTCAACATGTAGGGCAGCACGCTCGGGAAGAGAATCTTGGTGACGATCTTCCACTCGGAGAGGTTGAGCACGCGCGCGATGTTGAGGTAGTCCTGCGGCACGCGCATCACGCCCTGGGCGGTGTTCATGATCATCGGCCAGATCGAGCAGATGAAGATCGTCCAGGTGGCGGCCGGGTCGGCTTTCTTGAACACCAAGAGGCCGATCGGCAGCCAGGCCAGCGGCGAGACCGGCCGCAGCAGGCTGATGATCGGGTTGATCATGCGCGACATCGTTGCGAAGCGGCCGAGCAGGAAGCCCGCCGGAATGCCGACCAGCGCCGCGAAGCCGAAGCCGATCGCCACCCGCTGCAGCGAAGAGAGGAGGTTCCAGCCGATGCCTTGGTCGTTCGGCCCGTTGCGGTAGAACGGATCGGCGAAGAGCTTGACCGCTGCCTCCCAGGTCTTGGCCGGGGTCGGGATGCTGCCGCCGTTCATCGTCGCGATCTGCCAGATACCGACGAGCAACGCGATGCCCATGAAAGGAGGCAGCACGGCGGCCAGAAAGGCGCGCATCGCGGCCGCATTCTGCTCGGTGCTGCTCGGGCCGGCGAGCTTCAAGGGCGCCGGCGGAGGAGACGCGCGCAACGGTGCCGTCTTGCCAGCGCCGACTTTTATTGCTTCGACAGTGACTGCCGTCATGATTTCCTCCTCAAGCCTTCAGCTTGAAACCATCGGCGTACCGGGCCGGTTCCTTGCCGTTCCAGACCACGCCGTCGATGAGCTTCGATTCGCGCATCTCGCCCTTCGGCAGCGAAACCTTTGCGGCAGTTGCCGCTTCCCGGTAGATGTCGATGCGGTTCACCTTCTTTGCCACGTCGAGGTAGTCCGGGTGATCCTTGAGCAGGCCCCAGCGCTTGTGCTGGGTCATGAACCACATGCCATCCGAGAGGTAGGGGAAGGGCACGGCGCCGTCGTCATAGAACTTCATCGCGTGCTTGTCGTCCCAGGTCTTGCCCAGGCCGTTTTGGTAGCGGCCGAGCATACGGGCGACGATCACCTCGCTGTCGGTATTCACATAGGCCTTGGCGGCGATGATGTCGGCGGTCTTCTGCTTGTTGGCGAGCGAGGCATCGATCCACTGGCCGGCCTCGATGATCGCGGCGGTGACGGCGCGCGCGGTGTTCGGATACTTGGCGACCCAGTCGGCGGTGGTGCCGAGCACCTTTTCCGGGTGATCGATCCAGATGTCCTGCGTGGTCGTCGCGGTGAAGCCGATGTTGTCGACGATCGCGCGGTTGTTCCACGGCTCGCCGACGCAGAAGCCGTCCATGTTGCCCACCCGCATGTTGGCGACCATCTGCGGCGGCGGCACGGTGATGGTCTTGACGTCTTTGAACGGGTTGATGCCGTAGGAGGCGAGCCAATAGTAGAGCCACATTGCGTGGGTACCGGTCGGGAAGGTCTGGGCGAAGGTGAGTTCCTTTTCCTTCTTCGTGATGTATTTCGCCAGCGTGGCGCCGTCGGTCACGCCCTTGTCCTTCAACTGGTTGGAGAGCGTGATCGCCTGGCCGTTGTAGTTCAAGGTCATCAGCACGTTCATGTCCTTCTTCGGTCCGCCGATGCCGAGCTGCACGCCATAGACCAGGCCATAGAGCACGTGGGCGGCGTCAAGCTCGCCATTCACCAGCTTGTCGCGCACGCCGGCCCAGCTCGCTTCCTTGGTCGGGACGATCCTGACGCCGTGCTTCTTGTCGAACCCCATGACCGAGGCGATGACCACCGAGGCGCAATCGGTGAGCGGGATGAAGCCGATCCTCACCTCTTCCTTTTCCGGCTTGTCGGAGCCGGCCGCCCAAGCAGATGGCATGGTGCTCATGATTGCCGCACCTGCGGCAAGGCGCAGGAAATCGCGGCGGGAAGAGCCTGGGGCGAATACGGGGCTTTGGCTTTCATGATTCATCTCGTTCTCCGATAGGAAGAAAAAAAACGGCATCGCTCTCTGCCTCGCGGGCAGCGATCAGACGCCGTTGTCTAGCTGGACGAACCGCCGTTGGTCCAATCCTTGCCAGCTGATTAGCAATGGCTGTGCCAGTGGCCGAAACAAACGGTATTCGTGAAAAATCGGCGCTGGCGGGACAGCACATTGCACCACACGAGTGCAGCCAACCCGGCACACGCACTAGATCAGAGCATCAACTTCGCCATCTCGACGACGTTCGCCGCGACCTTGCCGAGCGGTTGGGATTTCTCCATCGCGAGCCTGCGTAGAGCCGCATAGGCCGCCTCTTCGTCCAGACCGCGCGCCCTCATGAGGATACCCTTGGCTTTCTCGACGATCTTGCGTTCGGCAAGTTTCCGGCTTGTTTCAACGAGCTCATGCTTGAGTTCCTGATATTCCTCGAAACGAGCGATGGCGACCTCGATCACCGGCTTCAAACGGGAGATATCGAACCCATCGACGACATAGGCCATCACCCCAGCTTTGACCGCGGCACGAATCGTTGTGCTGTCGCCGTCCTGAGAGAACATCACTACCGGATGCGGCATTTCGCGATTCATCACGCCGATATGCTCCAAGGTGTCGCGGGATGGTGATTCCGTTTCGATCAGGATGATGTCCGGCCTGATTTCCTCGATGCGCCCAATCAGATCGAGGGACGACGGCAAAACTGCCGCGACCTGATGACCAGCCTGGATCAGGCCGTTACAGATATCAACGGCGCGTTGCCGGGATTCGTCGATGACAAGAATGCGTGCCATGCTGTGCCATAAGCAACATGTGCGCCATCATCCATCCTCTGCAAGACATATCACGACCTCGCATTGATGGCGGTCAAGGACGCACGCGAGCGCGGCGCATAAAGTAGCATCTGCTTCTCAACCGCTGCGCCCGGGCGCGCCCGCCATGACCGAACTGCCTTTCTACGAACCCGCCGGCAACGAGATCGACCTGTTCGAACACGCGTATCGCAACCGCCTGCCGGTGCTGATCAAGGGGCCGACCGGCGTCGGCAAGACGCGCTTCGTCGCCTTCATGGCCGCGAAACTGGGGTTGCCGCTGTTTACCGTCGCCTGCCATGACGATCTGACCGCCGCCGACCTCGTCGGCCGTCACCTGATCACGGATGGCGCCACCTACTGGTCCGACGGGCCGCTCACCCGCGCGGTGCGCGAAGGCGGCATCTGCTATCTCGACGAAGTCGTCGAGGCGAGGAAGGACACCACGGTGGTGATCCACCCCTTGGCCGACCATCGTCGCGTGCTGCCGATCGACCGCACCGGCGAGGTGCTGCACGCGCCCGATTCCTTCATGCTGGTGGTCTCCTACAACCCCGGCTACCAGAATTTCCTGAAGGGCATGAAACCCTCGACGCGCCAGCGCTTCGTCGCCTTGCGCTTCGACTTTCCCGACGCGGCGCGCGAGGAGGCGATCCTCGTCGGCGAGACCGGCTGCGATGCGATGACCGCGAAGCGGCTGGTCGGCATCGGCCGCTCCTTGCGCGCCCTGAAGGACGTCGATCTCGAAGAAGTCGCCAGCACGCGGCTGCTCGTCTATGCGGCGATCCTGATCCGCGACGGCATGGAGCCGGTGGCGGCCTGCCGCGCCGCGCTGGTCGAAGCGCTGACCGACGACCGCGAGGTGGCTGCCGCGCTCGAAGAAGTCGTGCTCGCGACTTTTGGCAAATAAGGGCCCATGAGCAGCGAACGCGAAGTACCCGGTCAAGGACTCGCCGTCGCGGCGGAGAGCCTTTATCTCGTCAACCTGATGCTGGCACCCGGCCTGGCCTTCCTCGTCCTCGCCTGGCTGTGGTTGAAGCGCCGCCGGGACGCCCCGCCGCTGGCGCGTTGCCATCTGGATCAAACCTTCTTCGTCAGTCTCTGGGGCGGCATGCTGATCGTGATCGCCAATGCCGCGCTGTTCCTGATCTTTGGCTGGGACTGGGAATGGACCTGGGTGGTCGTGATCCTCTATTTCACGACCATCCATTCGACGCTGATCCTGCTCGGCATGCTCGGCCTCGCGAAGGCGATGGCGGGCAAGCCGTATCGTTATCCGTGGATCGGCCCGCGCTGCGAAGGTCTCTGAATGGAAGAGCGGGTCGGCGCGCTGTGGGATCGCTGGATCAGAGAAACCGCGCGGCGCGACCATCCGGCCGCCGCCGTCGAGCTCAAGGACATCGAGAAGACGCTCGGCGTGATCTTCCGCGCGTTGGGCGGCGATCCCGGGCTGCGCGTGGCTGCGGCCGCCGATAGCGAACACGGCGCGCGCCGCCGCCTGTTGCAGCGCATTGCCGGCACCAACACGCGCGCCGCGCATGCCGCGCTCGATCACGAAACCCTGCGTCTGCCGCCGCGGCTTGCCGTGCTGCCAGCGCCGAGTTTGAACCGCGATCTCTATGTCTGGCTCGCCGCGCTGGCAGCTTCCGCCGGACCGGCGCTGGAAAAGTTCTCGCGCGAGTGGATCGTCCAGAACCAGTTTGCCGTCTGGGTGACCTTGCAGCGCTATCCGGGCCTGAAAGGCCGTTACCGGCGGCTCGTCGAAGCCGTGTTCGCCGAACGCCTCCCGCCGGATAAGCTGCCGGCCGACGAGGCGGCGCAGGAGCGCGCGGTGCGCCAGGCGCTGCTCGATCCGGGCAGCGTGGCCGAACTGCCGCCGCTTGCCCGCGCGAAGGCGAAGGCCGTGCAGCCGGTGCCGCTGTGGCTTTATCCCGCCCCGCCCGCCGCGGCGAAGCGGCGCGGGCACGATCCCGCCCCCCAGGAAGCCGAGGGCGAGCAGCCGCAGGAACGGCAGGCCGAGAACAGGCGCTACCAGGCCGAGCGCGACGAGCTGCCCGAGAACGAATCGCCGATGATCCTGCTCTTCCGCGCCGAGAGCGTCTTCTCGTGGGCCGAATACCTGAGGCTCAATCGCGCCTTCGACGAGGACGATAACCCAGACGCCGGTCGCGCCGCCGAATCGCTCGACAAGATCACCGTCGCGGAGAGCGACCAGCGCGTCGCCTCGAAAGTGCGCTTCGATCTCGATCTGCCGGCCGCCTCCGAGGACGACATCGTGCTCGGCCCCGGCATCCCGCTGCCGGAATGGGACTGGAAGCGTCAGACGATGAAGCCCGCTTTCTGCCGTCTGCAGACGATGGTGGCGCGTGAGAGCACGCCGCAGCCGCTGCCCGAGCGCCTGCGCCGCTCTGCACGGAAGCTCAAGAACCAGTTCGCCGCGCTCGCGCCGGTGCGCCGCTGGCAGAAAGCCCAGCCCGAAGGCACGGAGCTCGACATCGACGCCTGCGTGCGCATCGCCGCCGACCGGCTCGCCGGCTGGCACTTCTCCGGCGCCGGCGCCTATCTGAACCACCGCCCGACCGAACGCGATCTCGCTTGCCTGGTGCTCGCCGACCTGTCGCTGTCGACCGACGCCTATGCCAACGACACGCAGAAGGTGATCGACGTGATCCGCGACAGCCTGATGCTGTTCGGCGAGGCGCTCTCTTCCACCGGCGACGCCTTCGCTTTCTATGGCTTTTCGTCGCTGAAACGCAGCCATGTGCGCTTTCACGAGATCAAGCGCTTCGACCGCCCGCTCGACGCCGTCGCGCGCGGACGCATCGCCGCCTTGAAGCCCGGCTGGTACACGCGCATGGGCGCCGCGGTGCGGCGCGCGACGCAACTCTTGGAAAAGCAACCCGCCAACCGCCGCCTGATGATCATCCTCTCCGACGGCAAGCCGCACGACATCGATCTCTACGAAGGCCGCTACGGCATCGAGGACACCCGGAAGGCCCTGATCGAGGCGCGCGAGGCCGGCATCAAGCCCTTCTGCGTCACCATCGACCGCGAAGGCGCCGGCTATCTGCCGCACCTCTTCGGCCCGGCGGGCTACACCGTCGTCAGGAAACCCGAAGACCTGCCCGACCGGCTGCCGCTCCTCTATGCCCAACTCACCGGCAACGCATGAGACTCCTGACCCACCCCATTTTCGCGCTCGGCTTTCGCACCCTGTTTCCGCTCGCTTGCCTTGCCGGCATGATCCTCCCCTTGTGGTGGACGCTGATCTACACCGGTGCCGTCCCGCCAGCGCCGATTTTCCGAAACGAATCGGCGCCCGGCGGGCCGCTTTCCTTTCCGCCAGCGCCGATTTTCGTCCAGGCGCCGCTGCAATGGCACGCGCACGAGATGTTCTACGGCTACGGCTGGGCGCTCCTCGGCGGCTTCCTGCTCACCGCGACGAAGAACTGGGTCAATGTTCGCGGCTGGCAGGGCGGCGCGCTGGCCTTCCTCGCCGCCGCGTGGCTCATCGACCGCATCGCCAACGGCTTCGGCGCCGGCTGGCCGGCCTGGCTCTATTGGCCGGCGACGCTGCTCTTTCAGCTTGCCATCGTCGCGATGCTGCTGCACACGCTGCTCAAGCAAAACCTGCGCGCAACCGGCAGCGACAACTACTTCTTCTGGATCGCGCTGCCGCTCTTCCTGCCGGCAAAAGTCCTGATCCTGCAGGGCGACTACTACGCGATAGGCGTCGGCATGTCGCTCGCGCTGTTCCGGCTCGCGTTCCTGATCATGCTCGAACGCACCCAGGTGCAGTTCATGCGCCACGGCTTCCGGGTCGAGATCCGGCGCGATCCGCGTCTCGACCTGCCGATCAAATGGCTCGCCGTCGCGCTGATCTTCGCCGAGCTGCTGCCCGCGCCGCTGGCCGCACTGCTGGAGTTCGTCCTCGCCGCGCTGCTCCTGTGGCGCTTCGCCTTCTGGCACCCGGCCAAGGCGCTCTCGCGTCTCGACATCGGCATCATGTACGTCGGCTATCTGCTGATCGTCGCGCAGCTCGTCGTCTCCGGCATTGGCCGCCTCATCGAGCTGCCATGGGTCGGCACGGTGGCGGTGCATCTATTCACCGTCGGCGTCATGGGTCTCGTCGGCCCGGCGATGATCGTGCGCATCTCGAAAGGCCACACCGGCCGCGACGTCGTCTTCGAGCCCGCCGACAAGGCCGTGCTGTGGCTGATGATCGCGGGCTTTCTCGCCCGCGTCGTCGCACCGCAGCTCCATCCGGCCGGCTACATGATGTGGCTCGCTCTGGCCGCCACCGGCTGGCTCGTCGCCTTCGCGATCCTGCTCTGGCGCATCCTGCCGATGCTCGTTGCCCCGCGCGTGGATGGTCGGCCGGGCTAATTGATCTCGCGCGGCAGCCTGACGCGGGCAATCGTGCCACCGCCGGGACGCGCGTCCAGCGTGACCGTCCAGCCATTGCTCAAGGCAATCTGGTGCACGATCGCCAGCCCCAGGCCGCTCCCGCCTGTCCGGCTGCTGCGCGAGGGATCGAGGCGCCGGAACGGCTGGAATACTGCCTCACGCTCGCTTTCTGGAATACCTGGCCCGCGGTCCATGATGCGGATTTCCACGACATCAGTGAAGATGTCGTATTCGATGTCGATGGGTTGGCCATCGCCATAGCGTGCCGCGTTTTCGATCAGGTTGGACAATATGCGTTTGAGCGCCAGCGGCTTGACGCGCAATGGGCAATCCGGCCCGCTACGGCCGCGGATTTCCGCACCGGCCGCGTACTCACGCACCACCTCCTGCAGCAGATCGCACAGGTTGAGCTCGACCGATTCCTGCTCGGAGAAATCGCGGCCTACCTCGAGGCAACGCGCGATCAGCTGGTTCATGTTTTCCACGTCGCGCATGACACGTTCGAGCAGATCGGCATCGGGTTTCTCGGACAGCATACCGAGCGCGAGCTGAATGCGCGCAAGCGGTGAGCGCAGGTCGTGCGAAATGCCCGCCAGCAGCGTGGTGCGATTGGCGAGCAATTCCTCGACCTGTTCACCCATGCGATTGAATTCACGCGCCAGCATCGCCAGTTCGGTCGGGCCGGTTTCCGGCAGCGGCATGGGACGCCGCCCCTTGCCGATATGCTGTGTCGCTACTGCCAGACGCTCGAGAGGCCGAATGAGCCAATGAGCCATGCGGGCCGACGTTGCCAGCGTAACTACAGCGCCCACAAGCAAGATGATGAGCAACGCGGCCGAGGGCTGTACCGCGACGCGGTTGGCGGGAAATCCCACCGTCACACGATCCATCCTGCCATCATTGGAGCGAATCGGTACGCTCGTCCAGTACCAGACCGTATCACCCTCGCGGGCCCTACCCAGTCGAATGGTCTCTCCTGTCCGCGACGACAGCGCTGCTTCGAGAAAATGAAAATACGGCAGATATCGCACGAAGTCTTCCGTCGCCGGGGGGGTGGCACGTATCGCCAGCCGGTGTTGCTCGTGCAAGTGCGCCGCGTAGGCCGCCCGATCGTCTGTCGGCAGCGCCCGCCAGCTCTGGGCGCTGTGAATCATCAGCGCGGCAAGATCGTCGGTCGCATGGCGTCCGAGCGGCACCAGGGCGAAATAAACGATTACCGCCAGCGTGAACAGCTGGAATGCGATCGACACCGACGCGATGACCCAGGCTGTCCGACCGAACAGACTGCGTGGCAGTAATTCCTTAATAAGATTTATCACGTCTGTCCGCCCCGCGGCGAGAACAAATAACCTTCGCCCCACACGGTTCGCAGATAGACAGGGTGAGCCGGATCCTGCTCGATCTTGCGCCGCAAACGTGTCACGCGTACATCGACCATGCGATCAAAAGGTGCGCGCTCGTAGCCCTTGAGCAACTCCACCAGCGCGTCGCGGCTCAAGACGCGATCGGGATGGTCGAGCAAGACGCGCAATAGCGCGTATTCCGCCCCGGACAGGCCGATCTCTTCGCCATTGCGCGTCAGCCGGCGCGCCTCGACATCGACGACGAACGGTCCGAAGCGGCGGATGCGTCCGGTCTCGACGACAGGCTGACGACGCCGCAGCACGGCTGCAATACGCGCCAGCAACTCGCGGTGGCTGAAAGGCTTGGGCAGGTAGTCGTCGGCGCCCACCTCGAGGCCGACAATACGGTCGACCTCCTCGCCGCGCGCCGAGAGCATGATGATCGCCGGGGCACCGGCCCCGCTGAGTCCGCGCGCCAGCGACAAGCCGTCCTCGCCGGGCAGCATGACGTCGAGCAGGATGAGATCGACGGGATGCGTGAGCAGATGAGAGCGCATCGCCATGCCGTCACCGACGCCTGTCGCCGCATAGCCATTGTCGTTCAGGTAACGGACCAGCAGGTCGCGCAAGCCTTCGTCATCGTCGACCACCAGTATCTGGCTGCGTCCAGCCGACATTGTTTTTCCCTCCTGTTCTTATTGCACCGCAACGTCTGTAACAGCCTGTAACAAAGTGGCGGTGGTCGCAACAGCCCGGAAATTCCCCCTTCCTAAGCTGGCGGCTCGGAAACATAACACAGGAGGAAACTGACCCATGAAAAACTGCAGAAACTGGTTGCTTGGTGTCGCGATGAGCTGTCTGGCCGCCGGCGCGCTAGCGCAGGGCAACCCAGCAGAGGACATGAAGCGTGGCCAAGAACTGATGCAGCAGCAGATGAAACTGATGACACCGGAGCTGGTACAAAAGGCCAACGCCCTGTCGCCCGAGATCAAGAAGTTCCTCATGCACGTCGCTTTGCGCCACGAGCGCCGCAGCGACACGCTGACGCTGGTGCAGGTGATGCAGGAGATCATGGCGGAACACCACATGATCGGTGCCGCGATCGCCACCGACAACGGCCCGATGGCGGCCGATGCCGCCCGCCGCCTGGCGCTGCATCGTTTGCCGAAGGGCGGCATGCTGCCTTACCTGCCGATCGAGAAGGTGACGACGGAAGGCTTGTCGGTTCTGCCGAGCATGGAAGCCGCCGTCGAGGGAAATGCCCAGAAAATCGCCGAAGCTGCCGAGAAGGGTGACATGGTCGCCGCTGCCCGTTACTACGGCGACATGACGGCCGGCTGCGTAGCGTGTCACATACATTTCCGTGGCCAGCCCGGTGCTACGGCTTACACGCCACGCCTGAAGCAATAAATCCAGACCGATCACCCGAGGAGGAACATCATGGGAAACGACAAGAAGTTCACTACCGGCCTCGCCGCCGTCACCCTCGCAGCGGCCGCGTCGCAGGCTGCCGCCACCAATGGCGACCATATGCTCGGCCTTTCAGCGATCCAGAACGGCATGGCCGGTGCCGTCGTCGCCATGCCGCAAGAAGCCACCACGGTCCTGGTGAATCCGGCCGGTATGGCAGCACTGAACATCAAGGACGTGCGTTTCGACCTTGGCATCGGTTTTCTTAACCCGCCTCGACAAATCAACGGCTTCGAGAGCGATTCCAACCTGTACATGATGCCCACCGGCGCCGTGGCCTTCCGCGTCAATGATCAGCTGACGCTCGGCATGGGTCTTGGCGGCATTTCCGGCATGGGGGTCGACTTTTCCGACACCATGATTGCCACAGGCAATCAGTCTCTCGTCACCACCAAGCAATTCTTCAAGGTCTCTCCCGGCTTCGCCTACCGGTTGAACGACAGTGTGGCGATCGGTGCGACGATCAACCTCAACTACCAGAGCCTCGCCCTGTCGGGTTTTTCTCCGGCCGGGCGTTTCGACCTGCCGCAGAACCAGGTGTTCGGCTGGGGCGTGACCGCCGGCCTGATCTGGACGATCAATCCAGCCCTGCAATTCGGCGCGGCCTGGTCGAGCAAGCAGAACATGAGCGCATTCGAGTGGAACACCTCCGCCGGAAAAATCACGATGGACATGGATGCGCCGCAGACCTTCACTCTCGGTCTCGCCTGGAAGCCGATGCCCGGCCTGCTGATCGAGGGCGACATCAAGCGCATCAACTACAGCAATGTGATGGATACCATCGCCTTCGGCCGCCCGGCTGGCTATACCGGTGCCGTGCCGGCAGCCATGCCCTTCGGCTGGAGCAACCAGACGATCTACGCCTTGGGGATCCAGAAGGATATCGACGACAAAACGCAGGTCCGTGTTGGCTTCAACTACGGCAAGTCGCCGATCGGGCCGGAGGACGTCAACGCCAACCTGGGCTCACTGGCGGTGGTGGAAAAGCACCTCTCACTCGGCCTTTCGCGCCGGCTCGGCGACAAGGTGACTGGCTCGCTGTCCTATGTCCATGCCTTCAAGAACAGTGTCACCTCGAACGTCGCACCGTTCAACACCATCGAACTCAAGCAGAACCTGGTCAATATGCAGATCAGCTATCAGTTTTAAGGAGACTCAGACATGACAATCGACCGCATCGTGCATCTCGTCGCCGGCCTGATGATATTGTTGGGCTTGACCCTGGCACATTACGTCGATCAGACCTGGCTGCTGCTGCCGGCCTTCGTTGGCCTGAATCTGGCGCAGAGCGGGCTGACCAATTTCTGCCCGCTGGCGTTCATGCTCAAGAAAGCGGGGGTGCCTGAAGGCAACTGCTGTTCTTGATGGGTCTTTCACCGTCTTGTCAGCGTAAAACTCGGCGCTGGCTTGACGGCACGGATCAGCGCCAGACCCGGATCACTTCCGGATCATCGGCATGCTCGAGCAGCAGCTGGCGCACCCGGTCCTGCCAGAGGGTGCGGAATTCTTCCTGCGCTGCGGCACTGGCTTGTCCCGAGAGGCACAGCGGCATCAGCTCGGCGAGACGCGGATCACCCGGCACGCGCGCGAGATCGACGGCGACCTCCACTGCCGCGTCCGTGTCCAGCCGCGTGAAGCGCAGGCTGCCGTGGCCGAGCGGTTGAGCGAAAAAGAGCTTGTTACGACGATCGAAGCGGCCTGCCAGCCCCTTGAAACCGGTATCGGCCGTCGCGCCGGTTACCAGCGAGACGATGCTGGCGATCACGCCAGCTACGCCGGCATCGCGCGTCTCCATGAGATCGACGCGAATCTCGCCACGCACCGGCAATGCATCACCATACAGCGCCGCGAGCGCCTTACGCGTCATCAGGAAGGCCGAGGCGACCGTCGGGCAGCTATGGCCGGCCAATCGCACGGCATCTTCGTAGCGATAATCGATCCGCCCGCCTTCTGCGGCGCCAAGAAAGTCGGCTAGTGGATCGAGGGTCGGAATGAAGGGAGCCGATGAAAAGAAATCCGGGAATTGCATTTCGTTACTTTCCTCACGTTGAAAGAAGGGCTGGCCTCGGGTAGGATAGTAACAAATTACTTACTTATTATGCAGGTGATGAACGCTACCTCGATTCTCGAAAATCCACCCGGCGCCTCCCGTCAGCGCCACTCGGCCGAAGAGCGGCGCGAGGAGACCATCGAAGCGGTCATCGATCTGGCCTGCGAGCGCGGGCCCGACGGGATCACCACCCAGGCGATCGCCACGCGGATCGGCGTGACGCACGGCGCGCTGTTCCGTCATTTCCCGGACAAGCTATCGATCTGGCGGGCCGTTTTCGATTGGCTGGGAGCGCGGCTCGGACGGCTCGCCGACGCGGCGATGGCCGCCGGCGGCGAGCCTCTGGTCGTGCTCGAACGCTTGTTCCATGCGCAAGTGGATTTCGTCGCCCGCCACCCCGGCGTGCCGCGCATCCTGTTCCATGAGTTGCAGCGACCGGCGGGCTCGCCCTTGCAGGCGCTGGCGCGCGACATCGTCGGCGGCTACCGCGAACGCGTCAAGTTGCTGATCGCGCGCGCCAAGACGGCAGGCGAACTGCCGCCCGAGCTCGACGAGGATGCCGCGGCGGTGCTGTTCATCGGCACGATCCAAGGCCTGGTCGTGCAAAGCATGCTGTTTTCCGGCACCTTGGACATGCGCGAGACCGCCCAACGCGTCTTTCCATTGTTGCTGGACGGTTACCGGGGGGCGAAGTCATGATGACCGCCACCACTCGTCGCAATCTCGTTCTCGGCGCCCTCGTCGTCGCCTTCCTCGCCGCCTTCGGCTGGATCGTCGCCACGCAGGGGCCCCTGGCGCCGGTGAAAGTCACCCTCGCCCAGGCGGCGGAAACGCAACTCGAACGCACGCTCTTCGGCATCGCCACCGTCGAGGCGCGCCGCAGCCACGCCATCGGCCCGACCTTCGCCGGCCGGGTGGCACGGGTGCTCGTCGATCAGGGCGATGCGGTCAAGGCCGGGCAACTGCTCGCCGAGATGGAGCCCATCGACCTCGATGCCCGCATCGCCGCCGGCGCCGCCGCGGCGGCCGGCGCCGCGCAGCGCGTGCAATCGGCGCAAGCCGCGCTGAACGAGGCCGAGAGCCGTGCGCGTCTCGCCCGGCACAGCGCCGAGCGCTATGCCGATCTGCGCAGGAAGAATTTCGTCAGCCAGGAGGCGGCCGACGCGAAGGCGCACGAAGCCGCCGCGGCCCAGGCCGCGCGCGCCGCGGCTGAAGCGGCGCTTGCCGCCGCGAAGGACGATGCGCGCCGCGCCCAGGCGGAGCTCGCCGGCGCGGGCAGGAACCGCGAGAACCTGCGCCTCGTCAGCCCGGTCGATGGCATCGTCGTCGCGCGGCTGGCGGAGCCGGGCTCGACGCTCGTCGCCGGCCAAGCCGTCGTGCAGGTGATCGAGCCATCCAGTTTGTGGCTGCGCGTGCGCATCGACCAGGGACGCTCGCAGGGCCTGGCGGTCGGCCTGCAGGCCGAGATCGCCCTGCGCTCGCGGCCCGGAGAGAAATTCGCCGGCTGGGTCGAGCGCGTCGACTGGGTCGGCGACGCGGTGACCGAGGAGCGCATCGCCAATGTGGCGTTCGAGAACCGGCCCGCCGGACTCGCGATTGGCGAACTGGCGGAAGTCACGCTGCGCCTGCCGGCGATCGACAAGGCGCTGGCGATCCCCGCCGCGGCCGTGCATCGCCAAGGCATGCGAAGCGGCGTCTGGCGCCCGGCCGACGGGCGCGCGCGCTTCGTGCCGGTGACGCCGGGCGCGCTGTCGGCGGATGGCCTCGTCGAAATCCGCGAGGGGCTCACCGCCGGCGACACGGTGATCGTCCACAGCAGCAAGGCGCTCGCCGAGGGCGCCCGCATCCAGCCGGCGGCTGCATTGCGATGATCAACCTCGCCAGTCGCGACGTCCTCCACGGCTGGGGCAAGTTCCTGTTTACCGGCATCGGGCTGGGACTCCTGATCGGCGTCACGCTGACCATGGCCGGCGTGTTCCGCGGCATGGTCGATGACGGCAAGGTGCTGATCGACAACAGCGGCGCCGACCTGTGGGTGGTGCAGCAGGGCACGCTCGGGCCGTATGCCGAGCCCTCGAGCCTGCGCGACGATGTCTGGCGCGGCATCGCCGGCATCGAGGGCGTGGCGGAGACCGGCAACGCGGCGTATCTGACGATCCAGATGGCGCATGCCGGCAAGGACGTGCGCGTGATGATCGTCGGCATCGAGGTCGACCGGCCCAACCGTCCCGGCGCGCCGCCCTATCTCACCGCCGGCCGGCCGATCCTGCAGGGCCATTACGAGGCCATCGCCGACGAGCGCGCGGGGCTTAAGCTCGGCGAGCGCGTGAAGATCCGCCGCCACGACTACACCGTGGTCGGCCTGACGCGGCGCATGGTCTCGTCCTCGGGCGATCCGATGATCTTCGTGCCGCTCAAGGACGCGCAGGAAATCCAGTTCCTCAAGGACAACGACGCGCTGATCAACGAGCGCGCGCGCACCGCCGCCAATCCGGCCTTCAACCGCCCCGGCGTGCCTGGTCTGCTCGAAGCGGCGCAGGCCGCGGCCACCCAGGCGCGCAACGTGAATACCGTGCTGGTGCGCCTTGCCCCCGGCGCCGATCCGGCCGCCGTGGCGGGCGAAATCCAGCGCTGGAAGCGGCTCACCGCCTACACCAAGGCGCAGATGGAAGACATCCTGATCGCCAAGCTGATCGCCACCTCGGCGAAACAGATCGGCATGTTCCTCGTCATCCTCGCCATCGTCACCGCGGCAATCGTCGCCTTCATCATCTACACGATGACGCTCGCCAAGGTGCGCGAGATCGCGGTGCTCAAGCTCATCGGCGCGAAGAACCGCACCATCGCGGCGATGATCCTGCAGCAGGCGCTGGCGCTCGGCGTGATCGGCTTTCTCGTCGGCCGCGTCGCCGCCGGGCTGTGGGGGCCGGCCTTCCCGAAATACGTGCTACTCTTGCCCCAGGACGCGATCGGCGGTTTCATCGTCGTGCTGGCGATCTGCGCGCTGGCGAGCAGCGTCGCAATCCGCGCCGCGTTGCGCATCGACCCCGCGGAGGCCATCGGTGGCTGAGCCCGTTCCCGCCATCAAGCTCACCGGACTGAGGAAGCGCTACGGCGCGGGCGAGACCGCCGTCGATGCGCTGAAGGGCGTCGACATGACCGTCTGGCCCGGCGAGGTCGTCGGCCTGGTCGGCCCCAGCGGCTCGGGCAAGAGCACGCTGCTCAAATGCCTCGGCGCGGTGATCGAGCCGACCGCCGGCCGCATGGAACTCGCCGGCGAGACGATCTACGACGGCGACGCGGGCGGCTGGAAGATCGCCGACCTGCGCGCGCTGCGCCGCGACCGCATCGGCTTCGTCTTTCAGGCGCCCTACCTGATCCCGTTTCTGGATGTCACCGACAACGTCGCGCTGTTGCCGATGCTCGCCGGACAGGACAACGCGGCGGCCAGGAAACGCGCACTGGAACTGCTGACCGCGCTCGACGTGCGGCACCGCGCCGGCGCGCAGATCTCGCAGCTCTCCGGCGGCGAGCAGCAGCGCGTCGCCATCGCCCGCGCGCTCGCCAACCACGCGCCGGTGATCCTCGCCGACGAGCCGACCGCGCCGCTTGATTCGGAACGCGCGCTGACCGTGGTGCGCATCCTCAACGACTTGGCGCGGCAATACCACACCGCGATCGTCGTCGTCACCCATGACGAAAAGATCATCCCGACCTTCAGGCGCATCTATCACATCCGCGACGGCCGGACGCACGAGGAAGCCGGCGAGGGTCGCGCGCTCTGACGTAATAGTCGGCGCTGGTCTCGGCAATCGACTGGATGTACGTCGTCAGCCGCTTGCTTCCGCTGCCATGCTGGTGCAGGCACGACGGTGGAGTGCCATCAAAAAGTCCTTGCGCAGCAGCAAGCCGACGAATCGCCCGGCATCATCGATCACCGGCATGCTGCGACCGGAATGGCTGGCGAAGGCTCTCATCACTTCGTCGAAGTCGGCATTCATGGCAACCGTTATGATTGGTGCGGACATGGCCTCCACGACACGTGTTTCATGACAGCGATGAACGAAGCTGCTCGGGTCGGCGACCAGGCGCAGCATAAGTTCGAGAAAACTGCCTGCCCGGAGCCGACGTAAGAAATCGGTTTCCGTCAGCATGCCAATCGGCCGTCCGACATCATCCACTACAGGCAGCCCCTTGTAACCGCTGGCGACGATGCGACGGGCAGCCTCGTCCATCACGAGATTCCCGACAAGCGGTGTCACGCCCTTGCGCATCAAGGTGACCGAGGTGATACCTGCCACGAGGTGTTCGACTGCCCGCTGGTGCGCGAAGTGATAAATCTGGCGAAAATCCTCGGTGCTGATGTCTAGATAGCCTGGTATCTCGCGCATCGCCGCGACGATGTCCTCGTCGGACAAGGCGATTTCGTCGATTTCGTGCAAAGCGGGAATTGTCATGGGTCAGCCCGTGCTCCAAGCGCGGGGACGTTTCATGCCGGCGATCTTGCAGGCCTGGGCGGGGTAACCGTAGGGGAACAGCTCGAACAGCAGTTGCCGCGCCCTGCCAGGATGGCGTTCCTCTAGATGCTTGATGACGTGACGGGCATCCGCCGCGACCTGATGCTCGTCGTAGTAACGCCGCATGAAGCGGATCGCCTCCCAATGCTCGGGGCTGAGCTCGATGCCGAGTTCCGCCGCCAGGGCGGCGGCCACGGCTTCGTTCCATTCCGCCGGCTCGATCAGGTAACCCTCGTTGTCGCGGGCGGGCATTGCGATGGTGTCGCGCATATCGACCTCCTCCGGTGCGTTGGCGAAATATATCATGCCGTGATATTATTTTGCCACGCCAGGCCCCGGTCAACTCCCCTGAAGGGTTATGCCATCATGAATGACACCGATTTCAGCAAGCAGGATTTCGAAACCCTGTCGAACTTCCGCTACCAACTGCGCCGTTTCGTGCATTGGAGCGAGGAGCTGACGCGCCGCGCCGGCATCACCAATCTGCAGTATCTGCTGCTGCTGCATGTGAAGGGCTTTCCCGGCCGGGATTGGGCGACGGTCGGCGAACTCGCCGAGCGTCTCGTCGCCAAGCCGCATGGCACGGTGGCGCTGGTGACGCGCTGCGAAAAACTCGGGCTGATCGAACGCCGCCCCGGTCGCCACGACGGCCGCAGCGTCGAAGTGCATCTGACCCGCAAGGGCGCGCGGCTGGTCGAGAAGCTAGCGCGGCAACACCGCGACGAATTGCTGCGCCTCGAAGGCTTGTTCGCCGTGCCCGGCGGGGCGGAGCTCTCAAGAGGCGATCCAGATCAAGTTTCCGGCCAGCGCCGCCCACTATAATTCCGCCTCGCCATGTACGCCGAGACCCCAACGATCAACCCCTGCCCGCAAACCGCTGCGGCGCGCCTGCCCGGCGCCATCCCGGAAGCCGCGACGGGTTGGCTGCGTTTCGGCGTGATGGCGTTGCCCAAGACCGCTCCGCCTCGCGTTTCCTCCTGACCGTTTTCGCCGCCCCCGGGCGGCGTCTTGTTCATTCGTTTGGAGGAAGCCTTCATGACCGCACACACTCTCGAATTCGCGCCGCGCAGCGCGCCTGTTGCCGACCCCGACCCGATCCTCGGCGGCCGCGTCGAACTGCAATTGCTGACCACGCTCAAGTGCAACCTCAAATGCACCTATTGCTCGCTGGGCGTCGGCGACGTGCTCGGCTCGCAGACCGAGCTCAAATACGACCTCGACCAGCTCGCCCGCTTCATCGACACGCATCTTGAGGACAAGGAAATCTACGTCACCTTCTACGGCGGCGAACCGACCCTGAACCGCCGCATGATGGAAGACGTGATGCGGCGCTTCCCGGAATTCCGTTACCAGCTGCAGACCAACGGCACGCTGCTCGACGACCTGCCGGACTGGGTGCTGGCGAAGCTCTCGAACATCCTCGTCTCGATCGACGGCGGCGAGACGATCACCGACGGTTACCGCGGCCGCGGCATCTGGCGGCAGGTGATCGACAACCTCCACAAGGTGCATGACAAGGTCGGCGGCACGATCACCGCGCGCGTCACCTGGGGCAATCCCGACACGACGTTCGAGGAGCTCGACGAGCTCGCCACCGCTATTGATGCGATCGACTACGTCTACTGGCAGTTCGTCGCCGACGAGATGTATTTCGGCGACTCGGTCGACAAGCGCAAGGCGGTGCTCACGAAGCTGATCGACAGGTTCTTTTCGAGCACCGACGAACTCTATCCGTTCATCCCGCTGATGGGCATCGTCAGGAACAAGCTCTTGCCCAACCGCGGCATCGAGCTCTACGGGGGCTTGACGCAATGTCGTGTCTCCTCGCATCTGATCAACGTGATGCCCAGCGGCGAGATTTACCCTTGCCCCGACATGATGTACGCGCCCGAGATGAAGATGGGCGAGATCCAGGGCAACTGGCTGAAGAAGAGCCCGCTGCAGCCGAGCCCCGAGATGCCCTGCGAAGGCTGCGAGGCTTTTTCCTGGTGCCGCAGGAACTGCATGAAGAATCTGTATCTCGGCTACGTCAGGAAGGACGAGCGTTACCGCCGAAACGTCGTCGAGCCGATCTGCGAGCTCTTGAGGTTCATCGGCCGCGAAATCGACAAGCATGATCCCCACGCCTGGTTCGCGCGGCTTTCCGTGCCCGTCCGCAAACGTCTCGTGGATAATGAAGTCTATGAATACGTCGAAATCATGCCCTGAAGCCGCCGGAACGGAACCCGTCGACGCCGAGCACATCGATGCCGAGCACGAGCCGGAGCTGACCGACGAGGACATCCTCGACGCGATGCGGCATGTGGAAGGCTATCTGGACATCAGCACCGAGGATTTCCGCATCATCTACCACCTCGCCTGGAAACACGCGGTGGCGCGGCTGCGCGAGCGCGCCAAGGGTGGCCAGCGGTGAAGCTGGAAGAACGCCTGGGCGATTATCTGCGCAAGTTCCGCGGCACCACGGCCGGCAGTCCGCCGCGCGTTCGCAACGCCGAAGTATTCTGGTCCTGGATCGGCGCGCTCCTCGGCATCGGCCTGTTGGCCTGGCTCGGCCAGCGCTTCTTCGCGCCACGCGAACTGCCATTGATGATCGGTTCATTCGGCGCTTCGGCCGTCCTGCTCTTCGGTGCGCCGAAGAGCCCGCTCGCCCAGCCGCGCAATCTCATCGGCGGCCATGTCGTCTCGGCGCTGATCGGCGTCCTGTGCTGGAAGCTGTTCGCTGACTTTCCGGCGCTCGCGCAGGCGCTGGCCGTCGCCACCGCGATCGCGCTGATGCATCTGACGCGCACGCTGCATCCGCCCGGCGGCGCCACCGCGCTGATCGCCGTCATCGGCGGGCCGCAGATCCATGCGCTGGGCTTCCTCTATGTGCTGATACCGGCCACGGCCGGACCGCTGATCCTGCTCGCCGTCGGGCTGGTCGTGAATAACCTGCCCCGCTCGCGGCGCTATCCTGAATTCTGGCTTTAGCGTGTGCGCCGACTTACCCGTAAAGTCGGCGCTGGTGATACGGCACCTGATCAGGATCAAGGACAGCGGCCGCCGCGATCTCCATAATGCCGCGGCTTGCAATCTCCACATATTCGAATACCGTGAAATCCCTCGGATTCTGCTGGCTGCCGATCGGTCTCGCGCTGGCCGCCTTGCCCGCCCTGGCAGCCGAAGAAACGCCACGCGACGGCAAGCGCGAATACCTCGCGCGGGCCGCACGCGCGGAAGGCCAGCGCTGCACCGCGGGTGAGGCCGTCACGCTCGCCGTGCCGCTACCCGCCGACATGCGGACCGAATACGACGCCGCGGCCGGCCGCCTCAGCGTTTTCTACCCGATGCAGTTCAACGACCTGACCGAAGGCTGGAACTGGCACCCGGAAGAAGTCGCCGCCGGCCGCGACTACTACACCTACAAATATCTGCCGCTCGGTTCGGCCAATGAATCGCGCGGCAGGGATCGGATGACCAGCCTTGATGGCACGACGATCGAATACCCGATCGAGTGGCGCTACGACTATTTCGTCGCCTTCGACAATCCTTACGACTTCTATGCCCGCGATGCGGGAGAGACGGCTGGCTTCGCAGCGGAAATCCCGGTCTCCGCTGCCGAGGCTCGGCGCCTCGCCACGGGCGATCTGAGGATGGCCGTGCGGATCCGCCTGGACGGGAAGTGCCTTACCGACAGCACGACCTACTGGAAGGCGACCGTCTCCCAGCCGGTCGATTTCACGCTCAAGAAGCGCTATCTGGTCGGCCGGCTCGAAGAAGTGCGCTTCCTCGATGCCGCGACGGGCAAGCTGCTGGCGCGTCTGCCGGCCCACGGTCAGCACTGAAGGCCGGCAGGCTGCCAGCCCCATGCGCCATCCCGTCTGGTTGCTCGCTGTATGGCTGGCCGCCCCAGTGCACGCCGAAACCTGGCAGGAGCCGACGACGGGCATGGAGTTCGTGCGCGTGCCCGGCGGCTGCTACGTGATGGGTGACACCTTCGGCGGCGGCGACCACAACGAATTGCCGGTGCATGAGGTGTGCGTGAGCACCTTCTGGATCGGCAAATACGAGGTCACGCAAGGGGAGTGGTCACGCCTGATGCCCAGCAACCCCGCCGTCTGGGATCGCAGCGCGCGACATCCGGTCGACAGCGTCAATCAGCGCGACATCGCCGAATTCGTCGCGCGCCTCATGGCGGCGAATCCCGGCCGGCGTTTCCGGCTGCCGACCGAGGCCGAATGGGAATATGCCTGCCGGGCCGGCGGCCGGCAGGAAAAATTCGGCGGCCTGCCGCCCCCGGCAGGGGCGAACACCGCCGAATATGCCAATCTTCACGGCGAGGGCTCGCAGCCGGTCGGCAGTTTCCCGCCCAATACGCTCGGCCTCCACGACATGAGCGGCAATCTCTGGGAGTGGGTCAGCGACGTCTATGCGCCCGATGCCTATGCGCGGCACCCCCGCGACAACCCCCATCACCAGAGCGAAGGGCCGGCGCGGCTGCTGCGCGGCGGCGGCTGGAGCCACGACGCCTTCTTCGCCCGTTGCAGCAAGCGGCACATGCATTGCCGGCCGACGGCACGCTTCGACTTCGTCGGCTTCCGCCTGGTGATGGAAGCCCCAGACGAATGAAGCCTCTTCTCCACGCCCGGACATCTTCAGCCGCGGCCGGAGATCACTCCTTGCCGGCCGGGCGATACGGGCAGTCTTTCTTGGTGCACTCGGCGTAGAGATAGAGCGCGTGGTCGACGATGCGGAAGCCGCGCTCCTTGGCCACCTTGTTCTGGCGCCGCTCGATTTCAGGATCAGTAAATTCTTCGACGCGGCCGCATTGCAGGCAGACGAGATGATCGTGATGCTTGCCGTCCTTGAGCTCGAACACCGACTTGCCGGATTCGAAATGATGGCGTTCGAGCAGGCCCGCCTGCTCGAACTGCGTCAGCACGCGATAGACCGTCGCCAGGCCGATGTCGATGTTGTCGGCCAGCAGCTGGCGATAGACGTCTTCAGCGGAGAGATGGCGCGTCGTCGACTTGCGAAACAGGTCGAGGATCGTCATGCGCGGCACGGTCGCTTTGAGGCCGATGCTTTGCAGCTCTGCGCGGTCGGTCATGATCTTGCCAACTCTCCGGAGGATGGATGGCCGTATGATATAGTTTTTCCGCACATCTTCAGCCCCCACTCCCGTCCATGCCGTCGCGCCCATCGTTCCCGAGCCTGCTGTTGCTCGTCGCCGCCCTCGCTGCCTGCTCCAGCGCACCGGACATCACCTCCCGCCTCTCGCCCTATCGCATCGACGTGCGTCAGGGCAATTACGTCACGCAGGAGATGGTGGCGAAACTCAAGCCCGGCATGACGCGCGACCAGGTGCGCTTCGCGCTCGGCACGCCGCTCATCACCGACCTGTTCCACGCCAACCGCTGGGATTATGTCTATCGCTTCCAGCCCGGACATGGCGAAGCCCAGGAACGCCGGCTGAGCGTTTTCTTCGAGGACGACAAGCTGGTGCGCGTCGGCGGCGATGTCGTGGCGGCGGGCGAAGGCGGCACGACGGAAGAAGCAGCGCCCGCGCCGACCGCGCGCATCATCGAGGTCCCCGCCGAACCGAAGAAGAAGGACTGAACATGACGACGATTCGCTACGCCATCGCCGGCAAGAACGGCCGCATGGGCAAGATGCTGATCGAGGCGGTGAATGCCGCCGCCGACGCGACACTCGCCGCCGCCTTCGACATCGGCGACGATGCCGAGGCCGCGCTAGCCCAGGCCGATTGCCTGATCGATTTCACCCGCCCCGAGGGCACGCTCAAACATCTGGACATCTGCCGCCGCCTGGGCGTGCATATGGTGATCGGCACCACCGGCTTCACGCCCGAACAAAAACAGCAGATCGCCGCCGCCGCGCAGGTGATCCCGATCGTCTTCGCGCCGAACATGGCGGTGGGCGTGAATGCCGTCTTCAAGCTGCTCGACGTCGCCGCGCGCATCCTCAACGAGGGCTACGACATCGAGATCATCGAGGCGCACCACCGTCACAAGGTCGATGCCCCGTCGGGCACCGCGCTGCGCATGGGCGAAGTCGTCGCCGCCGCATTGGGCCGCGACCTGAAGGAATGCGCGGTCTATGGCCGCGAGGGCCACACCGGCGAACGGCCGGCGACGCAGATCGGCTTCTCGACGATCCGTGGCGGCGACATCGTCGGCGACCACACGGTGCTGTTCGCCGGCACCGGCGAGCGCATCGAGATCACCCACAAATCGGCGAGCCGCATGTCCTATGCGCTGGGCAGCTTGCGCGCCGCGCGCTTCCTGCGCGACAAGAAAAACGGTCTGTTCGACATGCAGGACGTGCTGGGCCTCAAGTAAGCGACAAATCGGATATAATGCGCCGGTTTGGCCAACATCCTGTTTTTTCTGGATTGTTGTGCCGCAATAACCGCTCAGGAGCCCGATTTTGACCGCATTCCCGTCTGCATTGCTCGCCCTCGCCGACGGAACGGTGTTTCGGGGCAAGGGTATCGGCGCCGCCGGTACCTCGGTCGGCGAAGTGGTGTTCAACACCGCGATGACCGGCTATCAGGAAATCCTCACGGATCCTTCCTACACGCGCCAGATCGTCACCCTCACCTACCCGCACATCGGCAACGTCGGTGTCAATCGCGAAGACTGCGAATCCGACCGGATCTACGCCGCCGGTCTGGTGATCCGTGACCTGCCGCTCCTTGCCTCGAACTTCCGATCCGAACAAACCCTCTCCGACTACCTGAAGCGCGAAAACGTCGTCGCCATCGCCGACATCGACACGCGCAAGCTCACGCGCATCCTGCGCGAAAAGGGCGCGCAGGCTGGTTGCCTGATGACGGGTGAGAACCTCGACGCCGACGCGGCGATCGCGCAGGCGCGCGCTTTCCCCGGACTCGCCGGCATGGATCTCGCCAAGGTAGTCTCGACCCGCCAGCCCTATGCCTGGGGCGAAGGCACATGGAAACTCGGCGCTGGCTACACGGCACCCGCGCAGGGGAGGTTCCACGTCGTCGCCTACGACTTCGGCGTCAAGCGCAACATTCTGCGCATGCTCGCCAGCCGCGGTTGCAAGCTCACCGTCGTGCCGGCGACGACGCCGGCCGCCGAAGTGCTGGCGATGAATCCGGATGGCGTGTTCTTCTCCAACGGCCCTGGCGATCCGGAACCCTGCGACTACGCGATCAGCGCGATCCGCACGGTCCTCGAGCGGAAGGTGCCGGCCTTCGGCATCTGCCTTGGCCACCAGCTGATGGGCCTGGCCGCCGGCGGCAGGACGCTGAAGATGAAATTCGGCCACCACGGCGCCAACCACCCGGTCAAGGACCTCGAAACCGGCCAGGTGCTGATCACCAGCCAGAACCACGGCTTCGCGGTCGACCCGGCCACGCTGCCGGCGAACGTCAAGATCACCCACGTCTCGCTGTTCGATGGCTCGCTCCAAGGCATGGCCTGGACCGACCGGCCGGCGCTCTGCTTCCAGGGCCACCCGGAAGCGAGTCCCGGGCCGCACGACGTCGCCTACCTGTTCGATCGCTTCATTGGCATGATGGAGAAGAAGTAATGGCCCCCCACGCTCGCAAAACCTGCTCGCTGCCCCCCACGGGGGGGCGCGGTCTCCTTGGGGCGGCCCTGCGGAGACCCAAGAATGCCTAAGCGCACAGACATCCATTCCATCCTGATCATCGGCGCCGGCCCGATCATCATCGGTCAGGCCTGCGAATTCGACTATTCCGGTGCCCAGGCCTGCAAGGCCCTCAAGGAAGAAGGCTACAAGGTCATCCTCGTCAATTCCAACCCGGCGACGATCATGACCGACCCCGAAATGGCGGACGTCACCTACATCGAGCCGATCACCTGGCAGGTGCTGGAGCACATCATCGCCAAGGAGCAGCCCGACGCGCTCTTGCCGACGATGGGCGGCCAGACGGCGCTCAACTGCGCGCTCGATCTCGCCAAGCACGGCGTGCTGGAAAAATACGGCGTCGAGCTGATCGGCGCTTCCCGTGAGGCCATCGACAAGGCCGAGGACCGCGAGAAGTTCAAGAAGGCGATGACCAAGATCGGTCTGTCCAGCGCCCGTTCCGGCATCGCCCACAGCATGGAGGAAGCGCAGCAGGTGCAGGGCGCGCTGGGCTTCCCGACCATCATCCGTCCCTCCTTCACGATGGGCGGCTCGGGCGGCGGCATCGCCTACAACCAGGAAGAGTTCGTCGAGATCTGCAAGCGCGGTCTCGAAGCCAGCCCCACCCACGAGCTCTTGATCGAGGAATCGCTGCTCGGCTGGAAAGAATTCGAGATGGAGGTGGTGCGCGACAAGAACGACAACTGCATCATCGTCTGCTCGATCGAGAACCTCGACCCGATGGGCGTGCACACCGGCGACTCGATCACCGTCGCGCCCGCGCAGACGCTCACCGACAAGGAATACCAGATCATGCGCGACGCCGCGATCGCCGTGCTGCGCGAGATCGGCGTCGATACCGGCGGTTCGAACGTGCAGTTCGCGATCAACCCGAAAGACGGGCGCATGATCGTCATCGAGATGAACCCGCGTGTCTCGCGCTCATCGGCGCTCGCCTCGAAGGCCACCGGCTTCCCGATCGCCAAGGTCGCCGCCAAGCTCGCGGTCGGCTACACGCTCGACGAACTCGCGAACGAGATCACCGGCGGCGCCACACCCGCCTCGTTCGAGCCCTCGATCGACTACGTCGTCACCAAGGTGCCGCGCTTCGCCTTCGAGAAGTTCCCGCAGGCCGACCCGACGCTGACCACGCAGATGAAATCGGTCGGCGAGGTGATGGCGATCGGCCGCACCTTCCAGGAATCGCTGCAGAAGGCGCTGCGCGGCCTGGAAGTCGGCGTCGATGGCTTCAACCTGAAGAGCGTCGATCCCGAGACCATCGACGAGCAGCTGGCGCGTCCCTCGGCCGAGCGCCTGTGGTATGTCGCCGACGCCTTCGGCATCGGCATGTCGATCGACAAGGTGCACGAGCTCACCCGCATCGACCCGTGGTTCCTCGCCCAGATCAAGGAGCTGGTCGATCTGGAGCTGGCCATCGAGCAGCGCACACTGGAATCGTTGAGCGCCGACGAGTTGCGCCAGCTCAAGCGCAAGGGCTTCTCCGACCGCCGTCTCGCGCATCTGTTGAAAACCGACGAGCATGCGGTGCGCGCGCGGCGCCATCAGCTGGGCGTGCGGCCGGTCTACAAGCGCGTCGACACCTGCGCGGCCGAGTTCGCCACCAGCACCGCCTACATGTACTCGACCTACGAGGAGGAGTGCGAAGCGCAGCCGACCGACCGGAAGAAGATCATGGTGCTCGGCGGCGGCCCGAACCGCATCGGTCAGGGCATCGAGTTCGACTACTGCTGCGTGCATGCGGCGCTGGCGATGCGCGAGGACGGCTATGAGACGATCATGGTCAACTGCAACCCGGAGACGGTGTCGACCGATTACGACACCTCGGACCGCCTCTACTTCGAGCCGCTCACCCTCGAGGACGTGCTCGAAATCGTCCATGTCGAGAAACCGGTCGGCGTGATCGTGCAGTTCGGCGGCCAGACGCCATTGAAGCTCGCGCTGGCGCTGGAAGCTGCCGGCGTGCCGATCATCGGCACCTCGCCGGAAATGATCGATGCCGCCGAAGACCGCGAGCGCTTCCAGAAGCTGCTCTTCGATCTCGGCCTCAAGCAGCCGCCGAACCGCACCGCCCGCACCGAAGAGGAAGCGCTGCGGCTCGCGCGCGAAATCGGCTATCCGCTCGTCGTGCGCCCCTCTTACGTGCTCGGCGGCCGGGCGATGGAAATCGTGCATGAAGAAAAGGATCTCGAGCGCTACATGCGCGAGGCGGTCAAGGTCTCCAACGATTCCCCCGTGCTGCTCGACCGCTTCTTGAACGACGCCACCGAAGTCGATGTCGATGCCTTGAGCGACGGCCAGCAGGTGATCATCGGCGGCATCATGGAGCACATCGAGCAGGCCGGCGTGCATTCGGGCGATTCCGCCTGCTCGCTGCCGCCCTTCTCGCTCTGCGCGGAAGTCCAGAACGAGCTGCGGCGCCAGACCGCGTTGATGGCGAGGGGTCTCAACGTCGTCGGCCTGATGAACGTCCAGTTCGCCATCCAGGGTCGGGGCAGCGACTCCGTCGTCTATGTGCTCGAAGTGAACCCGCGCGCCTCGCGCACCGTCCCCTTCGTCTCCAAGGCCACGGGACTCCCGCTGGCGAAGATCGCCGCGCGCTGCATGGCCGGCAAGAGCCTCGCCGCCCAGGGCGTCACACACGAAGTCGTGCCCCCCTACTTCTCGGTCAAGGAAGCGGTGTTCCCGTTCAACAAGTTCCCGGGCGTCGACACCCTGCTCGGCCCGGAAATGAAATCGACCGGCGAGGTGATGGGCATCGGCAAGAGCTTCGGCGAAGCCTTCGTCAAGTCGCAGATCGCCGCGAACACCCGCCTGCCGTCCGGCGGCCGCGCGCTGATCACCGTCAAGCAGGCCGACAAGCCCAAGGCCGTCGAAGTCGCCCGGCTGCTCGCCGAGCTCGGCTTCACGCTGCTGGCGACACGCGGCACCGCGGCGGCGATCCAGGCTGCCGGCATCCCGGTCACCACGGTCAACAAGGTCAGCGAAGGCCGCCCGCACATCGTGGACATGATCAAGAACGACGAGATCGCCCTCTTGATCAACACCGTCGACGAAAAGCGCGCCGCGATCCAGGATTCGCGCTCGATCCGCACCTCGGCGCTGGCCCAGAAAGTGACGTTGTTCACCACCATCGAAGGGGCGCGCGCCGCCTGCATCGGCATGCAGCATTCCGGCCTCGAAACCTATGCGCTCCAGGCGCTGCACACCGAATTGCGTTCATGAGCAAGATTCCTCTCACCCTCAACGGCGCCCAGCAGCTCAAGGACGAACTGCAGCGCCTGAAAACCGTGGAACGGCCGGCGGTGATCGCCGCGATCGCCGAAGCGCGCTCTCACGGTGATCTGTCGGAAAACGCAGAATATGATGCCGCGAAGGAACGCCAGGGCTTCATCGAGGGCCGCATCGCCGAGATCGAAGGCAAGCTCGCCAATGCCCAGATCATCGATCCGCGCGCGCTCGACGCCGACGGCCGCGTCGTCTTCGGTGCCACCGTGGAAATCGAGGACATCGACGGGGGGCAGACGGTCACCTACCAGATCGTCGGCGACGACGAGGCCGATCTGAAGCACAACAAGATCTCGCTCAATTCGCCTGTGGCGCGCGCGCTGATCGGCAAGTTCGCCGGCGACATCGTCGAAGTGCAGACCCCCGGCGGCCGGCGCGAATACGAAATCCTCGACGTCCGATATGAATGAGCAGGCCCGGCAGGCGCGGGCGCGGAACGACCGCCCTTCCCGCGCCGCTCAGTCCTGCTTGCCGTAGCTCACGAACTTCTCGATCACGCGCGCCATTTCGTCGGCGGGCAGGAGCTTGGGCGTGCCGAGCTGCAGCACGCGCCAGAACTGTTCGCACAGCGCCTCGAACTCGATCGCCAGCGCCAGCGCCTCGTCGAGGTCGGCGCCGAACACCACCATGCCGTGATGCGCCATCAGGCAGGCGCGGCGTCCTTCCAGAGCCCTGATGATTGCATCGGAAAGTTCCTGGGTGCCGAAGGTCGCGTAGGCCGCGCAACGCACCGTGTCGCCGCCGAAGCGTGCGATCATGTAGTGGAAGGGCGGAATCTCCAGTTCTTGGCAGGCCAAGGCGGTGGCGAAAGGGGAATGGGCGTGGATGATCGCGCCGGCCTCGGGCCGCGTGGCGTAGATGTCGTGGTGGAAACGCCATTCGGACGAGGGCCTGCGCCTGCCCTGTGCCGTCCCGCCAGCGCCGACTTTCACCATGTCCGCGGGAACGCACCGGTCGTAAGCCATGCCGGTCGGCGTGATGAGGAAGCCGTCCGCATCTCGCGCGCTGACGTTACCTGCGGCGCCGCGGTTGATGCCCGAGGCGTTCATCGCGCGCGCGGTGGCGAGGACGGCGGCGGCGAGATCGCTCATGGTTTCACGCGCCCCAGCTGATCCGCCGGCACCACGCCGTGCTCGGTGATGATGCCGCTGATCAGCGCGGCCGGCGTGACGTCGAAGGCCGGGTTGGCGACCGGCGTATGCAGCTCGCCGAACTCCTCGGCGGCGCGTTCCTCGATCGGAATCCGCGTGCCGTCCGGACAGGCGAAGTCGATCGTCGACACCGGCGCCGCGACATAGAACGGCACGCCGTGCGCATGGGCGGCGAGCGCCTTCAGATAGGTGCCGACCTTGTTCGCCGTGTCGCCATTGGCGGCGATGCGGTCGGCGCCGACGATCACGACATCGACCCTGCCCTGCATCATCAGCAGCCCCGCAGCATTGTCGGCGATGAAGGTGTGGGGAACCCGCGACTGCGCGAGTTCCCAGGCGGTGAGCCGGCCCTGGTTGCGCGGCCGGGTCTCGGAGACCCAGACATGCACGGCGATGCCGGTTTCATGAGCGGCGTAGATCGGCGCGAGGGCCGTGCCGTGCGCGACGGTGGCCAGCCAGCCGGCGTTGCAGTGGGTCATCACCTCGATGCGCCCCTTGCGTCGCGCGATTTCTTCGAGGATGGCCAGGCCATACCGGCCGATCGCGGCATTCGCCTCGGCATCCTCGCGGGCGATCGCGCGCGCCTCCTGCCAGGCATCGCGACCTTCGGCCAGCGCGGCCTTCATCCGCTCCAGTGCCCAGTGGAGGTTGACCGCCGTCGGCCGCGTCGCGGCCAACGTGGCGAGAATCTCGTCGAACGGTTTGCCTTCCCTGAGGCCGAGCGCGACGCCATAGGCCGCCGTGGCGCCGATCAGCGGCGCGCCGCGCACCTGCATCGAGCGGATCGCATGGGCGGCACCGGCCAGATCGGTCAGCCGGACGAAAGCCGTCTCCTGTGGCAGTTTCGTCTGGTCGAGGATGACGACGGCGTCGCCGTCTTCGGCGATGGTCGCCAGCATGATCAGCTCAGCTTGCCGTGGCAGTGCTTGTATTTCTTCCCGCTGCCGCAGGGACAGGGATCGTTGCGGCCGACCTTGGGCAACGCGCGCTCCTGCGGCTGGGGCTTTTTCTCGGCCGTGGCCGCGCTGGCGAGCGCCTCTTCATAGTCGGCGTGGTGATACTGCACGTTCTCGACCTGCGGATGCACCTGCTCGGCTTCCTCGATCTGCGCCTCGCTGCGGATCTCGACGGTCATCAACAGACGCGTGACCTCGTTGCGCACCGAGTTCAGCAGCGCCTCGAACAGCTCGAACGCCTCGCGCTTGTATTCCTGCTTCGGATTCTTCTGCGCATAGCCGCGCAGGTGGATGCCCTGGCGCAGATGGTCGAGCGCCGCGAGGTGCTCGCGCCAGTGGGTGTCGAGGCTCTGCAGCATCACGCTGCGCTCGAAGCCCTGCCAGGCGGCCAGATCGACCTTCGCCACCTTTTCCGCATAGGCGGCGTCGGCGGCGTCGAGGATGCGCTTCAAGAGATCGTCGTCGTTGAGCCTTGGGTCGTCCTTGACCCATTGCACGATCGGCAGCTTGAGCGAGAGCTCGCCCGCCAGCGCCGTTTCGAGTCCGGACAGATTCCACTGCTCCTCGACGCTCTCGGGCGGAACGAACTCGCGGAACAGGTCGTGGATCACGCCCTGGCGCATCGCGTGAATGGTGTCGGAAATGTCGGCAGCATCGAGCAGCTCGTTCCGCTGCTGATAGATCACCTTGCGCTGATCATTAGCGACATCGTCGTATTCGAGCAGCTGCTTGCGGATGTCGAAGTTGCGCTGTTCCACCTTGCGCTGCGCCGATTCGAGCGAGCGCGAAACGAGCGGGTGCTCGATCGGTTCGCCCTCGGGCATCTTGAGGCGCACCATGATCGCATTCAGGCGGTCGCCGGCGAAGATCTTCAAAAGCGGGTCTTCGAGCGACAGATAGAAACGCGAGGAGCCCGGATCGCCCTGGCGGCCGGCACGGCCTCTCAACTGGTTGTCGATGCGCCGCGACTCGTGGCGCTCGGAGCCGATGATGTGCAGCCCCCCGGCCTGGATCACCTGCTCATGCAGCTTCGCCCACTCGTTCTTCAGCGCCGCGATCTTCGCTTCCTGCTCCGCGGGCGAGAGCTTGGCGTCGGCGCGGATCATCTCGATCTGCTTTTCGACGTTGCCGCCGAGCACGATGTCGGTGCCGCGGCCGGCCATGTTGGTAGCGATCGTGATCATGCCGGGACGGCCAGCCTGGGCGACGATCTCGGCCTCGCGCGCGTGCTGCTTGGCGTTCAAGACCTGATGTGGCAGTTTCTCCTTGTCGAGCAGGCCGGAGAGCAGCTCGGAATTCTCGATCGAGGTGGTGCCGACCAGCACCGGCTGGCCGCGCTGGTGACAATCCTTGATGTCGGCCAGGATCGCGTGGTATTTCTCCTTCGCGGTGCGGTAGATCTGGTCGTTCAGATCCTTGCGGATCATCGGCTTGTTGGTCGGGATGACCACCGTTTCCAGGCCATAGATCTGCTGGAACTCGTAGGCTTCGGTGTCGGCCGTGCCGGTCATGCCAGAGAGCTTCCGGTACATGCGGAAATAGTTCTGGAAGGTGATCGACGCCAGCGTCTGGTTCTCCGACTGGATCGGCACACCTTCCTTGGCTTCGACGGCCTGATGCAGACCGTCGGACCAGCGCCGTCCAACCATCAGACGGCCGGTGAATTCGTCGACGATGATCACCTCGCCGTTTTGCACCACGTAATGCTGGTCGCGATGGAACAGATGGTGCGCGCGCAACGCCGCGTAGAGGTGATGGATCAGCAGGATGTTGTGCGGATCGTAGAGACTGCTGCCCTCGGGCAGCAGCCCCATCTGGGCGAGGATGCGTTCGGCCTTCTCGTGCCCCTGTTCGGTGAGCAGCACCGAGTGAGACTTGTGATCGACGATGAAATCGCCGGTGTCCTTCTCTTCCGGGCTCTGCGCCGCGACGCCTTTTTCCAGCAGGGGCGGCACGGCATTCATCTTGACATAGAGATCGGTGTGCTGTTCGGCCTGGCCGGAGATGATCAGCGGCGTGCGCGCCTCGTCGATCAGGATCGAGTCCACCTCGTCCACGATCGCGTAGTTGAGCCCGCGCTGCACCCGCTCGCTGGCCGAATAGACCATGTTGTCGCGCAGGTAGTCGAAGCCGAACTCGCCATTGGTGCCATAGGTGATGTCGGCGGCATAGGCGGCCTGCTTCTCGGCATGGCTCATGTGCGGCAGGTTGCAGCCGACCGTGAGGCCGAGGAAGTTGTAGACGCGGCCCATCCAGGCCGCATCGCGGCTGGCGAGATAGTCGTTGACGGTGACGACATGGACGCCCTGGCCGGTCAGCGCGTTCAGATAGGCCGGCAGCGTCGCCACCAGGGTCTTGCCCTCGCCGGTGCGCATCTCGGCGATCTTGTTGTCGTTGAGCACCATGCCACCGATCAGCTGGACGTCGAAGTGACGCAGGCCGAGCACGCGCCGCGCCGCCTCGCGCACCACCGCGAAGGCCTCGGGCAACAGGCTGTCGAGCGTCTCGCCATTGGCCACGCGCGCCTTCAGTGCCGGCGTCTGGGCGGCCAGCTCCTCATCGGAGAGGGCCTGCATGCGCGGCTCGAGCGCGTTGATGGTCTTGACGACGGCTGAATACTGCTTCAGCAGCCGGTCGTTGCGGCTGCCGAAAATCTTTTTCAGGAAATTGGAAATCATGAAACCCACCGGCTCCGGTAAGAGCCGGTGATTCTACCCTACCCGCGTCAACGCTTCGCCAGCGCGGCCGTCGGCTCGCGATCGAGGAAGCGCGCGGGGTTCTGCGGCACGCCCTTCAAGCGCACCTCGAAATGCAGATGCGGGCCGGTCGAGCGTCCGGTATTGCCCACCGCCGCGATCTGCTGGCCGCGCTTGACGAACTCGCCCGGCTTGACCAGCACCAGCGAGGCATGCGCATAGCGTGTCACCAGGTCGTCGCCATGATCGATATCGACGACATTGCCATATTCCGGATGCCGTTCGACACTCAGCACGATTCCCGGCGCGGCCGCCAGGATCGGCGTGCCGGGCGCGGCGGTGAAATCGAGCCCCTCGTGCAGCGCCGGCTGTCCTGTGAAGGGATCGGTGCGCCAGCCGAATCCCGAAGCGCGCACGCCTTCGGGAGCGGGATTCGTCGTCGGCAGCAGGCTCTTGCGGATGCGCTCGTCGAAGATGTGGTTTTCCAGGGTCGCCAAGGTCTCGCTCTTCGCTTCGACCTGCCGCGCGAGATCGTCGAGCGCATGCTGCAAGGCGAGCGCATCGAGCCTGTCCGTGGGCACCAGCGGGCCGCCCTGTGCGCCAGCCGGCGACGCCGGCTTGAGATCCTTGATCTTCACGCCTGCCAGGCCTGCGAGCCGCTCGCCCAGCGAGTCGAGCTCCATCAACTGCGCCTGCATGTGTCCCAGCCGCGTGGCCATGTTGACCAGGTTCTCGCGCACCAGATCGCGCGTCTTCGCGGCCTCTTCCAGGCTGATGCTGCGGAGCATTTCCTGCAGGAAGGGCAGGCGGATTTCCGCGGCATGACGGACGGTGAAATAGGAAAACATCGTCGAGAGCACCAGCACCGTGACGATCAGGGCGGTGACGGCCAGTGCCAGATGACGCCCGGTCAATGTGATGCTGCGGGCAGTCGCCATTCGATCGGATACGAGGATAATCTGCACGCGTATACTCCCTTTCCTTGTCATGCAAACCCGCTGATCCGACGACTTCGATGCTACGCCAGAAAACCCACGCATTCCACGCCACGCCAGGAGGGTTGCGCGGATCACTGACGGAACATCTCGCCGCCAGCGACAGCTTCGCCCGGCTCGCCGATCAGGCGGAACGCCTGCGCCGGCTGCAGACGCTTCTCGATGCGATGCTGCCGGTCAGTCTGGCCGTCGCGGCGCACGTCGCCAATCTCAAGCGGGGCAAGGTCGTCATCCACGCCGACAGCGGCGCGGTCGCGGTCAAGCTCAGGCAACTGGGCCCCAGGCTCGCCGCAGGTTTCGTTCAACAGGGGCAGGAGGTTAGCGGAATCGAGGTGCGGGTGCAACCCGGCGGGCGCATTTCCCCAGCCTCCAGGAAGATCCAGCCGAAAAAACTGGGCATCCAGCCGAAGCGCTCACTCACCTCTCTGTCGGCCGGCCTCCCCGAGGGCTCACCGCTCAAGGCCGCGCTCGAAAGGCTGCTCGCCTCGGCTACAAAATGACCAGCAAGCGTTCGAGTGCCAGCAAGGCGAAGAGCACGAGGGCGAAGATCAACGCGTATTTCGCGATGCGCCAGGCAAGCCCCAGGTAGCGCCGCTCGCCCGTAAACAGATAGGCGAGGATGCCGGCGCCGATGGCGATCGCCGCGAGGATGCCAACGACGCGCAGGAAGAGCATGACTCAGAGCTTGTGAAAAATTTCGTCGCGAGCGGCCCGAAGGCAAGGCGCACGGAGCGCAGCGACCAAGACATAACAAAACGTTAGGCGCGGGAGCGAGCACCGCGCAACGAAGCCATCGGGACGCGCAGCAGAAATTTTCATAAGCTATCAGGCGAACTGCACGTCGGGATAGAGCTGCGCGACGCGGGCCGGCGTCTTGGCCGGCTCCTCGAAGCTCGCCCATTCCCAGGCCGTCGCATCCGCCAGCAAGGCGCGCAGCAGCCGGTTGTTCAGCGCATGGCCGGACTTGTGGGCACTAAATGCCGCCAGCAGCGGGGCACCGACGAGATACAGATCGCCGATCGCATCGAGCACCTTGTGGCGCACGAACTCGTCGGGCACGCGCAGCCCGTCCGGATTGAGGACGCGGTATTCGTCCATCACGATCGCGTTGTCGAGGCTGCCGCCGAGCGCCAGTCCCTGCGCCTGCATCGTCTCGATGTCCTGCATGAAGCCGAAGGTGCGTGCCCGGGCGATGTTGCGGATGTAGGACTGGTCGGCGAAATCGACCGCCACGCGGGTGCCGGACTTGTCGACCGCCGGGTGGTTGAACTGGATCGAGAATTCGAGGCGGAATCCCTCGTAGGGTGACAGACGCGCCCACTTGTCGCCGTCTTGCACCTCGACGAGCTTTTTCACGCGCAGGAAGCGTTTCGGCGCGTTCTGTTCCTCGATGCCGGCCGACTGGAGCAGGAAAACGAACGGCGCGGCGGAACCGTCGAGGATCGGAATCTCCTCGGCATCGACATCGACGTGAACGTTGTCGATGCCGAGGCCCGCCAGCGCGGACATCAGATGCTCGACGGTGCCGAGCTTCGCGCCGTCCTTTTCCAGGCAGGAGGCAAGACGCGTATCGCCCACGGCGAACGGATCCGCCTTGATATCGACGACCGGGTCCAGATCGACGCGATGGAACACGATGCCCGTGCCCGGGGCGGCAGGACGCAGCACGAGCGTCACCTTGGCGCCGGAATGGAGGCCGACGCCGGTGGTCTTGACGATGGATTTGAGGGTGCGCTGCTTCAACATGCTGTGATTTTACGCGCTGGCGTGTCCGGGAGGGTTGGAAAAGGGGCCCCCAAAACCCGCGCGGCAAAAAAATAACGGCGTGCCGCGGCACGCCGTTGACAGCGCTTCAGGCAAACAGCGTTTTATTTTTTGCTCGGGCAGGTGTTGATGCCCAAGAGCGGATACAGCGCGCAGAAGCCGATCAGGCCAGTGCCCAGCGGCACCACGCCGATCCACGCCCAGGCGGGACCGCCCATCAACGCCCAGGCGACCAGGGCCAGGCCGACGATGATGCGCAGCACACGGTCGATACCACCAACGTTTTGTTTCATGTTCGATCTCCTTTTGGGGTTACGGAATTGAATTCACGCGACAATTAGAACATGGCCGAGTGATTTCGTTCAGTAACCATTGTCACACACGCGCAGTGCCGTGCCGTCAGCGCCGACTTTCAACCCGCGATCCTGCGCAAGCCAGCCGGGTCGAGGATTTCGATCTGCTCGCGGCCGAGCCGCACCAGCCCCTGCTCGGCAAATCCCTTCAGCAGCCGGCTGACCATCTCGCGCACGCTGCCCAGCTCGTCGGCCAGTTGCTGGTGGGTGACGTTCAGCAGCCGCCCCTTGCCGAGCAGCAGGTTGGCGAGCCGCTGGTCGAGCTTGCGGAAGGCGACTTCCTCGACGAGCTGCATCAGGTCGGCGATGCGCTCGGCGAACAGGCCGAAGACGAAATCGCGGAAGGCCGGCGTCTGGAGCAAGGCGTCGAACAGCGGCCGCGGCAGCAGCACGAGACGGGTCTTCCCTTCCGTCACGCCGCGCGCGTTGTAGTCGGCATGGCCGAGCAGACAGCTCGAGGTGATGATGCAGCTCTCGCCCGGCAGCACCTTGTAAAGCGGCAGCTCGCGGCCGTTGGCCGCCCGCTTGAGCACACGGATGCAACCCGAGAGCACGAAGGGAAAACCCTGGCAGGGCTGGCGTTCATCGAACAGCACCGTGCCACCCGGCACGCTCATCGGCTGGATCGTCGCGGCGATGCGGGTGCGTAGTTCGTCTGGCAGCTCGCCGAGCACCGGGTAGAGCGCATCGAGACTCACAACGCGAACTCCGCGACGACGGGGGCATGATCGGAAGGCCGCTCCAGCTTGCGCGGCGCCTTGTCGATGGAGCAGGCCTTGCAACGCGCGGCAAGTTCCGGCGAAACCAGGATGTGGTCGATGCGTAGACCGTGGTTGCGGCGGAAGGCCATCATCCGGTAATCCCACCAGCTGAAACTCTTTTCCGGCTGATCGAAGAGGCGAAAGGCATCGACCAGCCCCAGCCCGAGCAGTCGGCGGAAAGCCTCGCGCTCCGGCTCGCTACACAACACCTGCCCCTGCCAGGCCACCGGATCATGCACATCGCGATCCTCCGGCGCGATGTTGAAATCGCCCAGCAGTGCCAGTTGCGGATGCCGCTGCAGCTCCTCGCCAAGCCAGCGGACGAGCGCATCGAGCCATTGCAGCTTGTAGGCATATTTGTCGGAGCCCACCGCCTGGCCGTTCGGCATATAGGCGCAGATCACGCGGACGTCCTCCACGGTCGCGGCGAGGAGACGCTTTTGGGCATCCCCGAACCCCGGCAGCTCGCGCACGATGCCGGCGGGTTCGCTCCGGGTGAGGATCGCCACGCCGTTGTAGGTCTTCTGCCCGTTGTGGATCGCCCGATAGCCGGCCGCGGCGAGTTCCGCGAACGGGAATCCGGCATCCTCGGTCTTCGTCTCCTGCAGGCAGACGACATCGGGCTGTGTTGCCGCCAGCCAATCGAGCAGATGCGGCAAGCGGACCTTGAGCGAATTGACGTTCCAGGTCGCGATCTTCAACGCTTTAGCGTCCCTTTTCCTTCGGGTAGCCGGCCGCATCGAGCAGGCGCTGCCAATCGGCCAGCCGCCAGCCGACGACGTGTTTCGTGCCGGCGGCGAGCACCGGCACGGCCGCCTCCTCGGTTCCGACGAGCTTTTTCAGCGCTTCCATCTCGTCTTTCGTCGCGACGTTCTTCTCGGTGAAGGGGATGCCGCGCGTCTTGAGATACTCCCGCCCATCGTTGCAGCCTTCCTTGCAATCGGCGCTGACGTAGAGCGTCACCGGGAAATTCGCCATCGCCTCGCGCACCGCGTAGGGCAGCTGCTGATCCGGCGCCGGCGCGCCATGCCGCATCACCTGCGCCTTACCCGCCAGCGACGGCGGAGGACGGTCGCCGTAATGCACCTTGCCCTGCTCATCCACCCAGCGGTAATACTGTGCTTGCGTGATGCCGGCAGCCAATAGCAGACCCAGGAATATGACGGAACGTTTCATTCGCTACTCCTCATGACGATGTAACCATCATGCCATTATGGCGCAACAGCGCATCGAGCGAAGGCTCGCGGCCGCGGAAGGCCTTGAAGGATTCGAGTGCCGGGCGCGAGCCGCCGACGGCGAGGATCTCGCGCCAGAAGCGCTCGCCGGTCGCCGCATCGAGCACCGTGCCGATTTCCGGCGCGACCTCCTCGAAGGCGGCATAGGCATCGGCGGAGAGCACCTCGGCCCATTTGTAGCTGTAATAGCCCGCCGCGTAGCCGCCCGCGAAGATGTGCGAAAAGCTGTGCGGGAAGCGGTTCCACTCGGGCGGCTGGATCACCGCGACTTCGCGGCGCACCTCGTCGAGCACGGTCATGAAGTCCTTGCGGTTTTCCCAATGCAGGCGCAGGTCGAACAGTGCGAACTCGATCTGGCGCAGCGTAAACAGCCCGCTCTGGAAATTCTTCGCCGCGACCATCTTCTCGAACAGCGCGCGCGGCAACGGTGCGCCGGTATCGACATGGGCGGTCATGTCCTTGAGCACGTCCCATTCCCAGCAGAAATTCTCCATGAACTGGCTGGGCAGCTCGACGGCATCCCACTCGACGCCGTCGATGCCGGAAACCGCCAGCTCCTCGACCTCGGTAAGCAGGTGGTGCAAGCCGTGGCCGGTCTCGTGGAACAGCGTCATCACCTCGTCATGAGTAAACAGCGCCGGCCTGTCGCCGACCGGCGCGGGGAAGTTGCAGCACAGATAGGCGACCGGGGTCTGGATCGCGTCGCCCTTGCGCCGCCGGCTGATCGCGTCCGCCATCCAGGCGCCGCCGCGCTTCGTCTCGCGCGCGTAGAGATCGAGGAAAAATTGCCCGACCAGCCGGCCGTCGCGTTCGATGCGGAAAAAGCGCACGTCCGGATGCCAGGCTGGCGCGGCATCGGGCAGGATCTTGACGCCGAACAGCGTCTCGACGCAGCGGAACAGGCCTTCGAGCACCTTGGCCTCGGGGAAATACTGCTTGACCTCGTCGTCGGAAAAGCTGTAGCGCGCCTGCTTGAGCTTTTCGGACGCCCAGGAGATGTCCCAGCTTTCCAGGGCATCGAGTCCCAGTTCGCGCGCGGCGAATTCCTTGAGCTCGGCGAGATCGCGCGTGGCTGCCGGCCGCGCCTTGGCCGCCAGCTCACGCAGGAAGGCGGCGACCTCTCCCGGCGAATCGGCCATCTTCGGCGTCAGCGAGAGCTCCGCGTAGTTGGCGAAGCCGAGCATCTTCGCCTCCTCGGCGCGTAATTCGAGGATGCGCTCGATCAGCGGGCCGTTGTCCCATTCCGGCTTGCCCAGTTCGGAGGCGCGCGTTGCATAGGCGCGATACATCCGGTAGCGCAAGCTCCGGTCGTCGGCGTATTGCATCACCGGCAGGTAGGACGGCGCATGCAGCGTGAACTTCCAGCCCGGCCTGCCTTCGCGTTCCGCCGCCGCGCGCGCCGCCGCCTTGACGTCTTCCGGCAGGCCGGATAGCCCGGCCTCAATCGTCACCCATTCGGCATGGGCGTTGGTGGCGTCGAGCAGGTTCTCCGAGAACTTCGCGCCGAGCGCAGAGAGTTCCTCCTGGATGGCCTGGAAGCGCGGCTTTTGCTCGGCCGGCAGTTCCGCGCCGGCAAGCCGGAAATCGCGCAGCTCGTGATCGACGATGCGCCGCCGCACGGGGTTCAGCCGCGCATATTCGGGGCTCGCCGCGAGCGCCTTGAACTTATCGAAGAGCGCGAGATTCTGGCCGAGCTCGGCATAAAAGCGCGTCACCTCGGGCAGCAGCGCGTTGTAGGCTTCGCGCCATTCGGGCACGTCATTCACACCATGCAGGTGCCCGACCACGCCCCAGGCGCGGCCGAGCCGTTCGCCGGCATCGGTCAGCGGCTGGACGAAGTCCGCCCAGGTCGGCGGCGTCTCGGGACTTTCCAGACGCTTGAGCAGCGCACGGTATTCATCGATCAACTGGCGGATCGCCGGAGCGACATGTTCGGGCCGGATCTCCGCGAAACGCGGCAGCCCGGAAAAATCGAGAAGTGGATTCATGGTTTTGAAAATAGGGACGGACGCGCCGGCTTCAACGAAAGTCGGCGCTGGCGGGACGGCAGGTGTCAGCGCGTCAGACGCTCCAGCGCCTCACGGTATTTCGCCGCGGTCTTCTCGATGATCTCCGCCGGCAGTCGTGGGCCCGGCGCCTGCTTGTTCCAGTCCAGCGTCTCGAGGTAATCGCGCACGAACTGCTTGTCGAAGCTCGCCGGGCTCGTGCCCACCCGATAGCTGTCGGCCGGCCAGAAACGCGAGGAATCCGGCGTGAGCACTTCGTCGATCAGGTAAAGCTTGCCCTGCTCGTCCAGGCCGAACTCGAACTTGGTGTCGGCGATGATGATGCCGCGCGTGGCCGCGTATTCGGCGGCTTCGGTATAGAGCCTGAGCGCGACCTCGCGCACCTGGGCGGCCAACGCCGCGCCGAGGGTTTTCTCGACGGTGGCGAAATCGATGTTCTCGTCGTGCTGCCCGAGCTCTGCCTTGGTCGACGGCGTAAACAGCGGCTGCGGCAGCTTTTCCGCCATGCGCAGGCCCGCCGGCAGCGCGATGCCGCAGACCTTGCCGGTCTTCTGGTAATCCTTCCAGCCGGAACCGATCAGATACCCGCGCACCACCGCCTCGATCGGCAGCGGCTTGAGTCTCCTGACGACGATGGCGCGGCCGCGCACCTGTTCGCGCTCTTCCGGCTTCACGACCGATTCGGGGTCGATGCCGGTCAGCTGGTTGGGCACGATGTGGGCGAGCTTCGCGAACCAGAAATTGGCCAGCCGGGTCAGCACCTCGCCCTTGCCGGGAATCGGGTCCGGCAGGATCACGTCGAAGGCGGAAAGCCGGTCGGTCGTGACGATCAGCATCTTGTCGTCGCCGACCGCGTAGATGTCGCGCACCTTGCCGCGATTGATCAGCGGCAGGCTGGTGAGGGAAGACTCGAAAAGCGGCTGGGCCATGATCATTTCCTCAAAAGTGCCGATTCTATCCACACGTCCGCCGACGTGCCGCAGCAGCCGGCAGGGATGAAGGCTCAGGCGCCCGCCTGCAGCGTGACGGGTACCTCGAGGGGGCGGCCATCGCGCAGGATGCGCAGCGTGACGACCTCGCCGACCTGATGATCGTCGAGCCGGGCGAACAGTTCGCGCACGCCGCGTACCGGCTTGTCGCCGACGGCGACGATGATGTCGCCGGGCACCAGCGATCCGTCCGGCGCCAGCGAGGCGCCGCGCAAGCCTGCGGCGGCCGCGGCGGAGTCGGGCAGCACGCGCAGGATGATCACCCCTTCGACGCCCAGAAGCCGCGCCAGCCGGCTGTTGAGCCCTTCCTCCACCTCGATGCCGAGGGCGGGACGGAGGTATTTGCCTTTCGCGATCAGCTGCGGAACGACGCGGTTGACCGTATCCACCGGCACCGCGAAGCCGATGCCAGCGCTCGCCCCGCTGGGGCTGTAGATGGCCGTATTGATGCCGATCAGGCGACCCGCGGAATCGAGCAGCGGTCCGCCGGAATTGCCCGGGTTGATCGCCGCGTCGGTCTGGATCAGATGTTCGATGCTGCGCCCGTTATCGGTGGCGAGCGAACGGTCCAGCGCCGAGACGATGCCGGTGGTGAGCGTCCAGTCGAGACCGAACGGGTTGCCGATCGCGAACACCTTCTGGCCGACCTTGAGATCATGGCTGGTGCCGATCGGCACCGGCGGCGGACGCTTGAAGGCGACACCGATCTTCAGCACCGCGATGTCGTGCGCGGGCGAAGCGCCCACCAGGGCGGCGCGGAAGCTGCGGCCGTCGGCGAGCTTCACCGTCGCCTCGCTCGCCCCTTCGATGACGTGGAAATTGGTGACGACATGGCCGGCATCGTCCCAGATGAAGCCGGAGCCGGTGCCGCGCGGCACGGTGAAGACATTGCGCGTCCACACATCCATCACCGCGGCGCGCGTAGTGATGTAGGCCACGCTGTCCTTCGCTTTTTCGAACAGCTCGATCGTCGCCTGCTCGTCGGCCGCCAGCTCGCCCCGCGCGGTCACCGTGCGCGGCTGGACATCGCGTCCCCGGTCCAGCCATAGAGAAACCCCCTGCCAGGCGAGGAACAGGACCGCCAGCAAGAAAACGACGCGCAGCAAGGAGCCGGATTTCATTTGCTTTCCTGCCCTTCGATGCGATGTTCGTGCTCATCGCGTTCGCGAATCGTCCAATAGACGACGCCCAGCGCGAGCACCGCCCCGGCAAGGGCGGCGATCTTGTCGGCGCCGACGCTTTCCGGATCGAGGATGATGAATTTGCGCGCCAGCGCGAGCAGCGCGATCAAGATCACCGTCTTGAGCTGGATGATGCTGCCGCGGCGCATCGCCGCCTGGATGATCGAATGCTTGAACTCCATTGCGATCAGCAGCGTCATGATCGCGCCGAACACCGTCTGGAAGACCTTGTGATCGAGTGGATTGAAGGCGTTGACCCAAAGCAGGGCGAATACCTGCTGGATCAGCTGGAGCAGCGAGATCACCACGATCACCGCAATGACGGCGGACAGGATGATCGCGACGATCTGCTCGATGCGCTCGTAGATGCCGAGAACCGCCCATTCCTGGCGGAAGCGGTCGAAGGACTGGCGAGGATTCATGTTTGGACTCCGATTGATCTCGTTCGCGGTCGAACGACCGAGTGTCGTTTTAGCCGGTAGCGACGGCCGGCGATGCCGCCGGCTTGACGAGATCGGCGGTCAGCGCGGCGATCGCCGCCTCGTCGAGGGTTTCCCTGGCGAGCAGCTCGTTGGCGCAGCGCTCCAGGATGGCGCGGTTGCCCTCCAGGATGCGATAGGCGCGCTCGAACACGCCCATGACGATGCCGCGCACGGCGAGATCGATGCGCCCCTGGGTGGCCTCGGAAACCCGGCAGCCGCCCGAAACCATCTCCGGCACGTCGAGGAAGCGCGGCCGCTGCGCTTCATAGGCGATGTAGCCCAGCTCCTCGTCCATGCCGTAACGGGTGATCATGTCGCGCGCGATGTCGGTCGCCTTGGCGAGATCGTCCGCCGCCCCGGTCGACAGCCGGCCGAACACGAGCTTTTCCGCCGCGCGGCCGCCGAGCAGCACCGCGATCTTGTTTTCCAGCTCCTCGCGCGTCATCAGATAGCGGTCCTCGGTCGGCCGCTGGATCGTGTAGCCGAGCGCGCCGATGCCACGCGGGATGATCGACACCTTATGCACCGGATCGGTGCCGGGCAAGGCCAGCGCCACCAGCGCATGGCCCATCTCGTGATAGGCGACGGTGCGGCGCTCCTGTTCGTTGAGCACCCGGCTCTTCTTTTCCAGCCCGGCGACGATGCGCTCCACCGCGGCGGTGAAGTCGGCCAGAGCGACCGCATCGGCCTTGCGCCGCGTGGCGATCAGCGCCGCCTCGTTGACCAGGTTCGCCAGGTCGGCGCCGGAAAAGCCGGTCGTCAGCGCCGCCACCTGCTCCAGGTCGACATCCGGCGCCAGCGCGATCTTCTTCGCATGGACGCGCAGGATGTCGACGCGGCCCTTCTTGTCGGGGCGGTCGACCAGCACCTGGCGGTCGAAGCGGCCGGCGCGCAGCAGCGCCGGATCGAGGATTTCCGGCCGGTTCGTGGCGGCGAGGATGATCAGCCCCACCGAGGAATCGAAGCCGTCCATCTCGGTGAGCAGCTGGTTCAGCGTCTGCTCGCGTTCGTCGTGGCCGCCGATGGGGCCCGCCGCGCCGCGCGCCCGGCCGAGCGCATCGAGCTCGTCGATGAAGATGATCGCCGGCGCCCGCTCGCGCGCCTGCTCGAACAGGTCGCGCACCCTTGCGGCGCCGACGCCGACGAACATCTCGACGAATTCCGAGCCGGAGATCGAGAAGAACGGCACGCCCGCCTCCCCCGCCACCGCCTTGGCGAGCAGCGTCTTGCCGGTGCCCGGCGGGCCGACGAGCAGCACGCCCTTCGGGATGCGCGCGCCCAGCCGTCCGTATTCGCGGGGGCTCTTGAGGAAATCCACCACCTCGTGCAGCTCCGCCTTCGCCTCGTCTACGCCGGCGACGTCATTGAAGGTGACGCCGGTATCCTTCTCGACATAGACCTTCGCGCGGCTCTTGCCGATGGTCATGAAGCCGCCCATGCCCTGCTTCTCGGCGAACTTGCGGAACAGAAAGAACCACACCGCGAAGAAGGCCACCGCCGGCACGATCCACGACAGCAGGTCGCGCAGGAAAGTACTCTCGATCACGCGCTGGTAAGGCACGTCGTATTGCGACAGCCGCGCGGCGAGATCAGGCTCGACGCGGGTAGCCATGATTATCGTCTTGCCCTTGCTGTCCGGAAACTTCAGCTTGCCGGTGAGCACCTTGTCCGTCACCGTCACCTCGGCGACGCGCCCTTCCTTCAGGGCCTGCTCGAACTCGCTGTAGGGCACCTGCTCGATGCTGCGGCTCGCCTGCCACCAGTCCTGCAAAAACAGCAGTGCCAGCACCGCGAAGAGCCAGTACAGCGTATTCCACTGGGTTTTCTGTTCCATGAGGTTCCTTTCCTCCGTTCAATGCCAGATGCCACTCACGCGCCAGCGCGGATGCCGCGCCGGCGGCGTTCCCGGCCAGCGCCAGTCCTCGACCGCCAGCCAGCGGTCACTCCCTTCCAATGTCAGCAACCGCGCAATGCGCTCCTCGGTGGCCGGATGGGTGCGCAGCCAGGAGGGTTCCGGATTGCCCCAGCCCGGCAGCAGCCACGCCCGCCAGGAGCGCGTCGCCTGCTCGATGCGGCGCAGGGCGGAGGCAAGGCCGATCGGGTCCCCGGTGAGGCGCGCGGCGGCGAGATCGGCATCGAATTCGCGCACACGCGACAAACCCAACTGGGCCAGCAGCGCCAGCTGCGGCGAGAACAGCAGCAACAGCATGCCCGTCCAGCGCACCTCCACCGCTCCCGCCAGCCAGGCGGGGAGAGAGAACAGCAACAGCACCTGCGCGGTGAGGGCGAACAGCGCGGTCAGCCGGCTCACGTAGTCGGCCAGCCCCATCACCCGGAGATCGCCGTGGGCGATGTGGGCGATCTCATGCGCCAGCACCCCGGCCAGCTCGCGCAGGTCGAGCATGGAGAGCAGGCCGTCGGTGAGCGCGATGTGGGCATCGTCACGCCGGCCAACCGCAAAGGCATTGGCCAAGGGGCTCGCGATGCGGTAAAGACGGGGAGCGCTGGTCAGCCCCGCCCGACCGGCCAGTTCCGCCACCAGCCGATGCAGGGTGGGCGCCGCTTCGGGCGGCAGCGGTTCGGCGCGATACAGGGCCAAGGTGAGACGCCCGGCGGCGGCCGGCTCGACCAGCAGCACCAGCAACGAGGCGCCGAGCGCCATCCAGAGCCCGTCCGGACCGAGCAGCAGCCACCCCGCCGCGCCCGCGATCGCCAGCAGCACGGCCACCAGCAGCAGGGTTTGCAGCCGGTTCAGCAGGGCATGAGACTGCGCCATTCACTCCTCGCCCAGGCAGCGCAGCCGCGTGCGCAGGCGTTCGGTTTCCTCGAGCAGATCGGCCACCAGCGCGGCCAGCTCGGGCACCGCGTCGAAATCGCGCTCCAGCGCGCGCATGCGCCGCGCACGCCGCAGCGTCTCTTCGGCCAGGCGCCAGACGCCCGCCACGCTCTCGGCATGCGGCATCAGGCCGGCTTCGAGATGGGATCGCAGCCAGTCCGCTTCCACATCGCAGGCGGCCGCGACCTGTTCGAGGGTGAGCCAGCTCTCGTCGAGCAGGGTGCCGATCAGGATTTCGTTCTCGCTCATGCTCATCTCCCGGCGCGCGCATCGAAGGCCAGCTCGCGCGCCATCGTCTCATAGAGTTCGCGTGCCCGCGGCGTGTCGGCGGGCGGCAGCACCACCTGCAGACTCAGCAGCAGATCGCCCGGCGGTTCGGCGGGAATGCCCTTGCCGCGCACCCGCAGCTGCTGGCCGGATTGGGCGCCGGGTGGGATGCGCACCTTGACGCCGCCTTCGGGCAGCTCGATCGGGATCACCGTCCCCAGCGCGGCTTCCCAGGGCGCCAGCGGCAGCGTCATGTGCAGGTCGCGGCCATCGACGCGGAAGCGCGGATGGGGCTGGAAATGCACTTCGAGCAGCAGGTCGCCGGCCGGCGCGCCGCCGATGCCCGGCGAACCCTGGCCGGCCAGCCGGATGGTCTGGCCCTCACGCACCCCCTTCGGGATCTTCACGTTCAGCGTGCGTGTTTCGAGCACGACATGGCCCTGGGCGTCGAGCCGGGGGGCGCGCAGGCTGATCTGCCGGGTCGCGCCGCGGAAGGCGTCTTCGAGATCGAGATAGATCTTCGCGTGATGATCCTCGCCGCGGGCATGGAAGCCCCCGCTGCGGCGCGTGCGCCCACCCAGTCCCCCGAACAGCTCGGCGAAGAAGTCCGAAAACTCCGCGGTCTCATGGGGCGAAAAGCCCCCGCCGCTGAATTCGAAACCCGCGTCCCAGCCGGGTGGCGGGCGGAACTCCTGGCCCGGCCGGTAGCCCTGGGCCAGCTGGTCGTAGGCCGCGCGCTTCTCCGGATCGGACAGCACCGCATAGGCCTCATTGACCTCCTTCATGCGCTGTTCCGCATCCGGCTCCTTCGAGACGTCCGGATGGTATTTGCGGGCCAGCTTGCGAAAGGCCTTCTTGATCTCTTCCGCCGTCGCATCGCGCGCGACGCCGAGCACGTCGTAATAGTTCCTGAATTCCATGCGTTCGCCTGTTCCGAATCAGATGATGCCCTTAGATGGGGGCGAGGTAGCCGAAGTATCAAGCACCTACGCGCCGCGCCCGGCCACCCAGGCCTGACCAAGCGACAATCCACCGTCATTGGGCGGCAGCGCGCGCGCTTCGAGCAATTGCAGGCCCCGCGCCGCGAGCCTACTGCGCAACGCAGCCGCCAGCAAGCGGTTGAGCAGGCAGCCGCCCGCGGCGGCGACGATGCGGATGCCGGTGCGCTCGGCCGCGGCGGCGGCCCAGTCGGCCAGCGCGGCGGCGAAGGTGGCATGGAACAGCGCCGCGCCGGCGCTCGCATCCTCGCAGTCTTCCAGATAGGCGAACAGCGGCAGCAGATCGAGCACGCCCTCCTGCATCCGCCAGCCGTCGGAGAGCGGCGCCGCCTCGCCGTGCCGCGCCCCCAGCCCTTCGAGCAGCATCGCCGCCTGGCCCTCGAAACTCTGCCGCCGCCGCACGCCGAGCAGGCCCGCCACCGCATCGAAAAGGCGCCCTGCACTGGAAGTCGGGGGACTATTCAGGCCGCGCGCGAGCATTTGCGTGACTGTCGGGGCGGCCGGCTCGTCGGCAAACCGTCGCGCGATCTCGTCGCCGCGCCCGAGCGCATGCAGGGCAGAAGCCGCCATGCGCCAGGGCTCGCGCGCCGCCACGTCGCCACCCGGCAAGGCGAGCGGGCGCAGGTGGCCCAGCCGCTCGCATGTCGCGCCCTCGACGCGCAGCAGCTCGCCACCCCAGGCCGTGCCGTCGGCGCCCAAGCCCACGCCGTCGAGCGCCAGCCCCAGCACCGGCGCCATTACGCCATGCTCGGCGCAGACGGCGGCGATGTGCGCATGATGATGTTGCACGCCGATGGCCGGAATGCCGCGTTGCGCCGCGAAGGCCGCAGCGAAGCGCGTCGAATGGAAATCGGGATGCAGGTCGTGGGCGACGATTTCCGGCTCGACATCGAGGATGGCGAGCAGATGCGCGACGGTTTCCTCGAAGAAGCCGCAGGCGGCGGCATTGTCGAGATCGCCGACGTGCTGCGAGACGAAGGCTTCGTCGCCACGGGTGACGCAGACCGTGTTCTTGAACCAGCCGCCGACCGCCAGCACGGCCGGCACGGCATGCGGCAGCTTGATCGCGCGAGGCACGTAGCCGCGGGCGCGGCGGATGAAGCCGCTGCCCCGGCGCACCGAATCGTCGCAGCGCACGACGATCTCGCGGTCGTGCAGGAGAAACGCATCGGCGATGCCGGCAAGGCGCGCGAGCGCTTCGTCGTTGCCGGTCACCAGCGGCTCGCCATGCGGATTGGCGCTGGTCATCACCAGCGCCAGCTCCGGCGCGTCGTGGAAGAGCAGGAACTGGATCGGCGTGGCCGGCAGCATCAGGCCGATCTCGGCCAGCCCCGGCGCGACGCCCGGCAATTCGATCCGCTTTTCCAGCAGCACGATCGGCCGCTCGGCGGATTGCAACAGTGCCGTCCCGCCAGCGCCGACTTTCGCGTAGCGGCTGGCCGTCTCCACGTCGGCGACCATCACCGCGAAAGGCTTTTCCTCACGAGCTTTGCGCGCGCGCAAGGCGGCGACGGTTTCCGCGTTCGTTGCATCGCAGGCGAGATGGAATCCGCCCAGCCCCTTGATCGCGACGATCCTGCCCGCGCGCAAGAGTTCGAGCGTCGCGGCGATCGGGTCGCCGGCGATCGGCCGTCCCGCCGCATCGAGCAGTTGCAGGTGCGGCCCGCAGTTCGGGCAGCAGGTCGTCTCGGCATGGAAGCGCCGGTCGGCCGGATCGGTGTATTCGCGCTGGCAGTCCGCGCAGAGCGGAAACGGCGCGAGACTGGTCTGCGGCCGGTCGTAGGGCAGCCGTCGCGTGACGGTGTAACGCGGCCCGCAATGCGTGCAGGTGATGAACGGGTGCCGATAGCGGCGATTGGCCGGATCGAACAATTCCGCGAGACAGGCAGCGCAGGTGGCGGTGTCGTGGCCGATCGCGGTGCTGACCCTGCCGCCTGTGCTCTCGACGATCGCGAAGCCGGCATGGCCTTCGTGGGCGGCGGCATGCACCACCACCGCATCGATGCGGGAAAGCGGCGGCGCCTCGCTTTCCAGCCGTGCGATGAAGCCATCGAGCGCTTTGCCCTCGGCATGGATCTCGACGCCGGCGGCGTCGTTTTTCACCCAGCCCTTCAGGCCAAGGTCATGGGCGAGCCGCCAGACGAAAGGCCGGAAGCCGACGCCCTGGACGACGCCGGTGACGCGGATGCGCAGCGCTTCAGGCACCTCATTTACCAGACGTGGCGGCCGCGCCCTTCTCGATCCAGGAGAGCCACTCGGCCATGCCCTCGCCCGTGGTCGCGGAGACGCGCATCACCTCGATCAGCGGATTGACGCGGCGCGCGTAGCCGATCGCCTTCTCCACGTCGAACTGCAGATAAGGCAGCAAGTCGCATTTGTTGATCAGCATCAGCCGCGCGGCGCGGAACATGTCGGGATACTTGAGCGGCTTGTCCTCGCCCTCGGTCACCGAGAGGATCACCACCTTGCCGGCCTCGCCGAGATCGAAGGCCGCCGGACAGACGAGGTTGCCGACGTTCTCGATCATCAGCACCCCCCCTTTTTCCAGCGGCAGCTTTTCCAGCGCATGGCCGACCATGTGCGCATCGAGGTGGCAGCCCTTGCCGGTGTTGATCTGCACCGCCGGCGCGCCGGTGGCGCGGATGCGCTCGGCGTCCATGCTGGTCTGCTGGTCGCCTTCGATGACGGCGATCGGCAGCTTTCCTTGCAGCGCCTCGATGGTCTTGACGAGCAGCGTGGTCTTGCCCGAGCCCGGGCTGGAGACGAGGTTCAGCGCGAGGATGCCCCGGGCGGCGAAGCGCTCGCGGTTGGCCGCGGCATAGGCATCGTTCTTGGCGAGGATGTCCTGTTCGAGTCGAACGGTACGGGCGTGGGCATGGGTGTGCGTACGGCCAGGCGCGTAGGGATGACTGTGCGTGGTGCCGTCCGCATGAGTGTGCGCATGCAACTCATCGCCTTCGATTTTCGTTTCGCCTTCACCGCAACCGCATGTCGTGCACATTTCTCATTCACTCCACTTCGAGATCGATGACGCGCATCTCGGTGCCGCCGACGACCTCGACGGGATACGCGCCGCAATGTTCGCAGGGATCGTAGATCGCGGCCAGCGCCGTCTCCCGTTTGCAGGCCGCGCAACGTCCGCGCCCGGGCGTGGCGATCACCTCGAGCCGCGCGCCGTCGGCGATGCCGCCCTTCATGACGATGTCGAAACAGAACGCGAACGCCTCGCGCTCGACACCGGAAAGCTCGCCGATCTCCACGCGCACCTGCTTCACGCGGCTGAAACCCTCGCGCACCGCGGCATCATTGATCAGCTCGCGCACGCCCTCGACGAGCGACATTTCGTGCATGAAAGAAATGCTACCGGGTCTCAGTCGCGCATCACGCGCGCCCAGTCAATGACGACCCGGGGCAGGATCGTCGCCGCAGTCGCGCCCATGAGCTCGTGGATCGCCGGCTTGCCATAGGCACCATTCTCCAGCAGGTAGATCGTCACGACGCGATCGGTCGGATGCACGATCCAGTATTCGCGCACGCCGACCCGTTCGTAGAGCGCGCGCTTGATGATCTGGTCGCGGCCGACGGAGGCCGGCGAGAGCACTTCGACGATCCAGTCCGGCGCGCCACGGCAGCCCTGCTCGTCGAGTTTCGTCTTGTCGCAGATGACACTGATGTCCGGCTGGACGACGGTATCGATCTCGTCGTCGGTTTCGTTCGCCTGCGGCAGGCGCACGTCGAAGGGCGCGATGTAGGGGCGGCAGGGTGTGCCGTCGAGCGCGTCGGCGATCTGGCGGAAAATTTCGCCGATCACCTCTTGATGCCGGCGCGAGGGCGCCGGGCCCATCGCCCAGGCCTCGCCGTCGATCAGCTCGTAACGCTCTCCCTCCGGCCATTGCCGGTAATCGGCGTAGGTGTAGCGTGTTTCTTTGAGTTGCGGCAGTCCCATAGAAATCAGCCTCGTCGGTCAGCCTCACCGTATCGCGGGCTATCTTACTCTTTCATTCCGCGCAGCAGAAACCTGCGCCGTTCCAGCGAGTCCGGTGCGCCCGGCGCATCCGCCGGCGTCTGGCCGGGCGCGATGTCGAGCGCGATCAGGCAGGCGCGCGCAGTGGCCAGCGCGGTTTCCTGGTCGGCAAACGGCTTCATGTCGGAGATCAGCGGACAGGCGAGGTAATCGCCCAGTCCCTCCTCATGATTGGGCAGGAAGGCGAAGCTGCCGGCCGGATACTGGCGGAAGGCGCGCTCCAACGGCGGCGGCACGGGCCAATCCTCGACCGCGGGCAGGAGCAGCAGGTTGATGCCCCACGGCGTGACCAGCACGCCACGCCAATCGTCGCTGTGACGAGAAAAGCCGACTGCGGCGACCTCCAAGGCGGGATTGAGCAGCGGCAGGCCGGCCATCCGTTCGACATGGATGCGGCGAAACACCGCTTTGATCCGTGCGGCCGGGTTTTCAGCGTGCATGTGCCGTCTCGCCAGCGCCGACTTTGCGTGTGGGCACCCAGCCGCGCTGCGTCAGTTCGCCCACGACTTGGGCGACGAGTTCAGGCACCCGCGCGGCGATCATGGGCGTCAGTTCCGTGGACAGCTCCAGCGAGGCCGGCTGCACGCCGAGGATGAGCATCTCCTTTGGCGCCGCGCCGAGGAATTCGAGCGAGGCGAGCACGTCGGAGAGCCCGATGCCGTGCGGTGAGAGGTTGCGGCGGAAGAACACCGGCACCTCCTCGCCTTCGAGCCGCACCCGTTCTCCCGGTGCCCTGCCGGCGGCGATCGCATCGACGACGAGCAGGAAATCGAGATGCGACAGGTCTTCGAGCATCTCCATGCCCGAGGTGCCGGCGTCGATCACCGCCACCTCCGGCGGCATGACGTAGTCGCGTTCCAGCGCCTCGATCACGCGCACACCCACCCCCTCGTCGGCAAGGATCGTGTTGCCGACGCCGAGCACGACTGCCCGCATTGCCCGCTCAGACGACCTTCACCGAGATGGTGGCTTCGTTCTCCTTGTCCGTCAGATGGATCGCGCAGGCGATGCAGGGGTCGAAGGAATGCACCGTGCGCAGCACTTCGAGCGGCTTTTCGGGATCGGCGATCGGATTGTCGAGCAGCGAGGCTTCGTACGGCCCGGCCTCGTCCTTCTCGTTCCTCGGGCAGGCATTCCAGGTCGAGGGCACGACGCACTGGTAGTTCTTGATCTTGCCATCGTCGATCACCACCCAGTGCGACAGCGTGCCGCGCGGCGCCTCGTGGAAGCCGACGCCCATCGCCTCACCCTTCGGGAACACCGGCGGATTGAAGGTTTTGGTATCGCCCTTGGCGATGTTGTTGATCAGCAGTTGCCACTGCTCGCCGAGCTGATCGACCATCACCGCGCAGCGCACCGCGCGGGCGGCATGACGGCCGATCGTCGAATGCAGCGCGTCGAGCCCGACCTTGGTCTTGGCAAGCTGAGAGACGAGATCAAGGGCCGTGGTCGCATATTTCTTCGTCGGCTCGTGGCCGGCGGCAACCATTGCCAGCACGTGCGCGAGCGGGCCGACCTGGGCCGGCTTGCCGTAGAAGGTCGGGGATTTCAGCCAGGAATACTTGCCGTCGGCCTGGAAGTCGGTGTAGTTCGGCTTGGTTTCACCGACATAGGGATGCAGCGGCTTCTGGGTGCTGTAGTCGTACCACGAATGCTTGACCGATTCCTCGACGCCCTTGCCCCAGAAGTCGTCGTTGAAGCTCGTGATCGGCTTGAATTTCGCCACGTCGCCTCCCTCGATGTAGCCGCCGGGCAGCGCGAACTGCGTGCCCTTGGTGTCGAGCGGCAGGTCGGGCACCGAGAGATAGTTCGTGATGCCGGCGCCATACTTGGTCCAGTCGGCATAGAAGGCGCCGATCGCCGCGACATCGACGAGATAGACGTTCTTGACGAAGTCGGCCAGTTCGTCGATATGGCTCTTGATCGCCATGAGCCGCTCGACGGTGAGCACCGACTGCGAATCGGTGGCGATCGGGTTGGCGACGCCGCCGACCGCGAGGTTCTGGATGTGCGGCGTCTTCGAGCCGAGGATGCTGACGATCTTGTTGGCCTTCCTCTGCACTTCGAGCGCTTGCAGGTAGTGGGCGACGGCGAGCAGGTTCACTTCCGGCGGCAGCTTCATCGCCGGGTGGCCCCAATAGCCGTTGGTGAAGATGCCTAGCTGTCCGCCATTGACGAAGCCGGCGAGCCGCTCCTTGACCGCGCGCATTTCCTGCTTACCGTTGCGGTGCCAGGACGACAGGCTCTCGGCGAGCGCCGCGGCCTTGTCCGGATCGGCCTTCAAGGCCTGCGTGACATCGACCCAGTCGAGCGCCGAGAGGTGATAGAAGTGCACGATGTGGTCATGCACGCAGTGGGCGAGGATGATCAGGTTGCGGATGTATTGCGCGTTGAGCGGCACTTCCATCTGCAAGGCGTTCTCCACCGCGCGCACCGAGGCGATCGCATGCACGGTGGTGCACACGCCGCAGATGCGCTGCGTGATCGTCCACGCATCGCGCGGATCGCGGCCCTGCAGGATCAGCTCGACGCCCCGCCACATCTGGCCGGAGGACCAGGCCTTCTTCACCTTGCCGCCGTCGACATCGACGTCGATGCGCAAGTGTCCCTCGATGCGGGTGATCGGATCGATCGTGATTCTTTTGCTCATTTTTTTCTCCAGCGTTTCAGGCATGGGCCGCTTCGCGCGGCAGGACCGGGAAGCGGCGGGTAATGACGACGTAGCCGAGCACCTCGATCGAGAACATGCCGACGGTGACGAGGATCTCGGTCAGCGACGGGAAGTACTGGTAGCCGCCGCCGGTGTCGTAGCCAATCAGGAAACCGTTGAGGCGCAACAGCGAGCTGCCGAGCATCAACAGGATGCCGCCGAGGAACAGCCGCGCCGGGTTGCGCCGCTGCGCTGCCGTGCCGATGACCAGGAAGACGCCGAAGAAGCAGGCCATCTCGAGCCAGAACATCAGCGCTTCGAGCGTCGCGGCGAATGCGAGCCCCAGCACGCCGCGCCAGAGGAGATCGGCGAAGCGCACCACGAGATAGGCCACGACGATGCCGAGCATCACCTTGGCAAGCGGCGTCAGGAGATGCATTTCGATGCTGCGCCGGTAGGCACTCGAGGCGACGCAGGATTCGAACAGCACCACGGCATAGCCGGTGATGATCGCGGTGAGCAGGAACAGCAGGGGCACGACCGGCGTCTGCCAGAGAGGATGCACCTGCTGCCCGAGCACGACCCAGAGGGTGCCGAGCGAGGACTGGTGCATCATCGGCAGCAGGGTGCCGAGCGCGATGATCAGGAACATGATTTTTGAGAGGCGGCGCTTGGCTTCATTCATGCCAAACTTCTCGAAGAAGGTCGGCGCGAACTCGATCCACATCACGATGATGTAGAGCGTGATGCAGATCGCCACCTCGAACATCACCGAGTTCGGGTTCGCCGACCACGGCCAGTACATGTTCCAGACGTTCCACCAGCGGCCGAGGTCGACGATCACCGCGACACCGGCGAGCGTGTAGCCGAACAGGCTGGCCAGCAAAGCCGGGCGCACCAGCGGGTGGTACTCGCCCCTGTTGAAGATATAGACCAGCATCGCCACGGAGAAGCCGCCGCAGGCGAAGGCCGAGCCGATCATCACATCGACGACGATCCAGATGCCCCACGGATAGCCATCGTTGAGGTGGGTAACGCTGCCGAGGCCGTAAAAGAAACGGACCAGCAAGATCATCGCCATGATGGCGATCAGCACGCCGGCCGTCAGGGTCACGGCGTTGAGCAGCGGGCCGCCGACCGGCGCGGGTTTGGCATGATGGACTTGCGCGCTCATGACCGATCTCCTTCCTCCGCTTCCGGCTTCACGTTGCGCTTGGCCACCCACGCGAGCGCGCCGAGCACCGCCACCGGCATCACCAGCCCGCCATACAGCGTGTGCTGGATCGTCTCCGAGGTCGCCGCCGACGAATACGGTGGCAGCTTCGGCATGCCGACCTTCTCGAACGGCACGGCGGAGAGCTTCAAGACCTGCGTGCCGCCGTATTCCGTCTCGCCGTAGATGTGCTGCTGATAATTGCCGACCGTGCCCTCATAGCTTTGGTCGGGCTCCTCGCGCCAGGTGACGCCCGGCGCTTTCGCCTCGCCGAGACGGCCGCGCGGGTAGGTCGTCTTCTCACCCGGCTTGAGCGCCAGGCGCCGCTTCGCTTCGGCGAGCAGGTCGGCCGTGCTGCCGAACAGCGTCGCGCCGGTCGGGCAGACTTCGGCGCAGGCCGAATAGTGCCCGTCCTTGTGCCGGTGGCGGCACAGCTCGCACTTGCCGATGCGGCCGAACGGATCGTCGAACTGATATTTCGGGATGCCGAACGGGCAAGCCGCGACGCAGTAGCGGCAGCCGATGCACTTGTCCGGGTTGTACTTGACGATGCCGGTGGCCGGGTCCTTGGTCATCGCCGATACCGGGCAGGCCGAAACGCACGAAGGATCGGCGCAGTGCAGGCACGAAACCTTCATGAACGAATAGCCGTTGGTCTCGGCATCCTTCGTCTCCATCGTGCCGTTGCGATACATCTTGATGATGTTGAAGGTGTAGCCGCTGGTGTCGAGCGGCGTGTCCCACAGATGATCGACGGTGTTGAATTCGGGCGGATTGCCGTTGGCTTCCTTGCAGGCGGCCACGCAGGCCTTGCAGCCGACGCACAGCGTCGCGTCGTAAAGCAGCCCCAGTCCGCCGGGCGGCACCTTGTGGGTTTCGCGCGCCGATGCCGTCCCGCCAGCGCCGAGAATGGCAGCGCCCGCGGCGCCGGCCGCGGCGCGCTTCAAGAACTCACGACGGCTGTTCATTTCAAGCCTCCGCTTTGGGTTTGGCTTCTTTGGCCTTTTCCAGCTCGGCGGCCTGATGCGACAGACCGAGATTGCGCGCCAGCATCGCCGCCCCACCCGCCGCAGCGCCGGCAATCGCCGCCAACGCTGCGGCAGAAGCGAAGCTCGCGCCTTTGCCGATCGGCTCGTCGATGCGCGGATATTGCAGCGGCGGCGCGACGTTGAGCATCTTCGCCACGGTGTGGATCGGCTTAGTGAAGCCCACGCCCTTCTCGGTGCAGCCGATGCACGGGTGGCCGCAACCGACCGGCCAGTTGTTCTCGCCCGCATCGCCAAAGCCGATCGCCGGACAGTTGGCGTAAGTCTCCGGCCCCTTGCAGCCGAGCTTGTAGAGGCAATAGCCTTTGCGGTGACCTTCGTCGCCGAAGGCCATCGCGAAGCGGCCGGCATCGAAATGCGCGCGCCGCTCGCAGTTTTCGTGGATCAGCCGGCCGTAGGCGAAGAGCGGCCGGCCGAGCTTGTCGGTCGCCGGCAGCGTGCCGAAAGTCAGGAAATGCACCACGGTGGCGAGGAAGTTGTAGGGGTTGGGCGGACAGCCGGGAATCGTCACCACCGGCTTGCCGAGGATTTCGGCCACGCCCGCCGAGCCGGTGGGACTGCTATCCCAGCCGGCCACCGAGGGCACCGTCGAGGGCATGCCGCCCCACGAGGCGCAGGAGCCGATCGCGATCACCGCCGCCGCATCGGCCGCACATTCCTTGGTGAGCTCGATCGCCGTCTGCCCGCCGACCTTGCAGTAGATGCCGTTTTCCTTGGTCGGGATCGCGCCCTCGATGACCAGGATGTATTTGCCCTTGTTGGCCGCCATCGCGCTCTTTCGCGCCGCTTCGGCCTGATGGCCGGCCGCGGCCATCAGGGTCTCGTGGTAGTCGAGCGAGATGACGTCGAGGATCAGCTTTTCCAGCGTCGGATGCTCGGCGCGCAGCAAGGATTCCGAACAGCCGGTGCACTCCTGGAAATGCAGCCAGATGACGGAGGGACGCCTCGCCGTAGCCACTGCTTCGGCCACCGCCGCTTCCGCGCCGGCCGGCAGGCCCAGGGTTGCGGCCACCGTGGCGCAGAACTGCAGGAACTCGCGCCGCGGCATATGCAGCCGCTCTTCCGCGACAACGAACCTCTCGTGATCGAGATCGAAGATGGACGTGCTCATGGATCGCCACTCCCTCTTGTGGTTGTTTTGCCGTTTTATAGCCACGAGCACAAAGAGGGCTTTTGATCCGCGTCAAACGCCGCAAAGTCCGGCGCTCAATTTTTTTGATCATTATCGATCAAAAATTTTTTTGATCCACTGCTGCTCCGCGAAAACGGCCATAGGTGTAGTGCGCGGCGCAGGCGCCTTCCGAGGACACCATGCACGAACCGACCGGATTCTCCGGCGTGCAGACGCTGCCGAACAGTCTGCATTCGCGCGGTTCCTTGGCGCCGCGCAGGATCGCGCCGCACTCGCAGCCCTTGTGGTCAGGCACCACGCGGTATTCCAGATGAAAGCGTTTCTCGGCGTCGAAGGCCGCGTATTCGTGCCGTATCGCCAGCGCCGAGTTTGCGATGCTGCCCAAGCCCCGCCATTCGAAGCTTTGCCGCAACTCGAACACCGAGTCGACCAGCGCCTGCGCCTTCTTGTTACCCTCGCGCGTCACCGCGCGGGTGAATTCGTTCTCGACCGCGCTGCGCCCGTCATTGACCTGGCAGATCAGCATCAGGATCGCCTGCATCACGTCGAGCGGCTCGAAGCCAGCGATCACCACCGGCTTGCCGTGCTGCTTCGCGAACACCTCGTAAGGCCGGCTGCCGATCACCGTCGACACGTGCGCCGGGCCGACGAAGCCGTCGAGCCGCACCTCGCTCGAAGCGAGGATGCAGTGCATCGCCGCCGGCGTCAGCACATGACAGCAGAGCACGCTGAAGTTCTTCAGCCCTTCCTGCGCGGCCTGACGGATTACCACCGCGGTCGGCGGCGTGGTCGTCTCGAAGCCGATCGCGAAGAACACCACCTCGCGCTGTGGGTTCTTGCGCGCGACCTCGAGCGCATCGGCCGCCGAATAGACCATGCGGATGTCGCCGCCACGCGACTTCGCCTTCAGCAGCGACAAGCCAGCGGAAGCCGGCACGCGCAGGCAGTCGCCATAGCTGCACAGGATCGCACCACGATCGAGCGCCAGTTCGATCGCCATGTCGATGCGTCCGATCGGCAGCACGCACACCGGACAGCCCGGCCCATGCACCATGCGCACATTGGCCGGCAGCAGATCGGTCACGCCGTAGCGCGAGATCGCATGCGTGTGGCCGCCGCAGAACTCCATGAAGGCATACTGCCGCTCGGGCCGCGCCGCCGCCGCGATCGCCGCCGCGAGGCCGCGCGCCAAACCGCCATCGCGGAACTCGTCGATGTATTTCATGAAGCAGCCGTCACGCCATCCTGCGCGGCGACCAGCTCGCCCATCTCGGCGAACAGCGCCAGCGTCCTTTCCGCTTCTTCTGGATCGAGCTTGTTGAGCGCGAAGCCGACATGCACGATGACGTAATCGCCGACCGTCACGTCCTCGACCAGCGCCAGCGAAATCGCCTTCTTGACGCCGCCCAGATCGACGATCGCGGTTTCTTCATCGGGCATTTCGATGACGCGGGCGGGAATGGCAAGGCACATGGCAGATCTCCGGAATGCAATGGCGCGGCATTCTAACCCTTCAATGCGAGCACCACCGGCTGGTGGTCCGATGACCGGGTGCCTAAATCGACCTTGACATCCCGAACCCGTCCCGCGATGTTCTCGGAGACGAAAAAGTAATCGTAGGTCTGCGGGCCGACGGAAAAGCTTACTTCATCTATACCCACAGACGAATCTACATCGCCGTACTTTTTTAACAGAGTACCACCAGCTATGGCGGATTACCCAAGTCTATTGGTGGCGAGCGGGACAAGTTCCAATCGAAGGCAGCCGAAACGGCACTGATCGACAGGAGATGACGAGTTTCAATCCTTGCCCGCCCACATGGAGCCGGGCGTCACGGCACCCTGCGCCATGTCCTCTAGGTCTTGAGTGTTTCAATCCTCGCCCGGCCCACATGGAGCCGGGCGTCCGTTACGTCGGTTGTCGGCGCGGAGAGTAGGCGGAAGTTTCAATCCTCGCCCGGCCCACATGGAGCCGGGCGTCATCGGCAGCGGACAGATGTTGCACACGACGTGCAAGTTTCAATCCTCGCCCGGCCCACATGGAGCCGGGCGTCTTGACAGCTACTTGCAGGCTGACGGCGCTGACGCGTTTCAATCCTCGCCCGGCCCACATGGAGCCGGGCGTCTAGAGCATCTGTGGCGTCACGCGCCACGTCTCGCCCGAGTTTCAATCCTCGCCCGGCCCACATGGAGCCGGGCGTCAGGAAGTGACAACAGCCGCCGACGCATCGCCGCTAGTTTCAATCCTCGCCCGGCCCACATGGAGCCGGGCGTCGGCCGGCCTGACTTCATTGACCTGGACTGCGGGAGGTTTCAATCCTCGCCCGGCCCACATGGAGCCGGGCGTCGCGGCGGACTTCCTGAAATGGTGGTGGAATAAATGTTTCAATCCTCGCCCGGCCCACATGGAGCCGGGCGTCCGGCGCGGAAGTCGCGCCAGCCCGGGGCCCCAGAAGTTTCAATCCTCGCCCGGCCCACATGGAGCCGGGCGTCCGCCAGCGCCGCGCTCATCGAGCGCATCCGTAATGTTTCAATCCTCGCCCGGCCCACATGGAGCCGGGCGTCGCAAGGTGTCCTTGCGCTGACGTCAGTGCTCGCAGGTTTCAATCCTCGCCCGGCCCACATGGAGCCGGGCGTCGCGCAAGGATCAAGGTCGAATGCTCCGAGCGCACGTTTCAATCCTCGCCCGGCCCACATGGAGCCGGGCGTCGATGGAGCAAGCGCGCTTCGCCCAATTCCTCGAAGAGTTTCAATCCTCGCCCGGCCCACATGGAGCCGGGCGTCCGTCGTCGATGTCGGAAGACTGCCGCAGCTTCCACTGTTTCAATCCTCGCCCGGCCCACATGGAGCCGGGCGTCCATCAACGTCCGATTCGCACGTCCGATTCGAAGACGGTTTCAATCCTCGCCCGGCCCACATGGAGCCGGGCGTCACAGCCCGGCATGGAGAGGCTTGTCCGCATTGCTGTTTCAATCCTCGCCCGGCCCACATGGAGCCGGGCGTCCGGGAAGTCCGTGTCATGCACGATTCATCCTCAAGTTTCAATCCTCGCCCGGCCCACATGGAGCCGGGCGTCCGTGTATCGCTCAAAACTGCGAGGCAAGGGCATCGTTTCAATCCTCGCCCGGCCCACATGGAGCCGGGCGTCATCGTGCTACCCTCATAGCGTATAGCGTTTATCGAGTTTCAATCCTCGCCCGGCCCACATGGAGCCGGGCGTCAGGTTTCGCGCAACCAATGGATTTTTTATCGAAAAAAAACCAAATTGCGCGAACCGCTAGCTGTCACACCACCCAGCGAGCGCCGCCATTTTGCCTGCAAAACCATTCCCACGCACAAACAATACCTTCCATGGAGCGCGAACCCACCGGATTATCCTGTCCACTTGCAATCCGCGCGTCATATCACGAGTGGCCCTTCGAAATCGGTTGCCCTGAACGTCCCATATTCCTTCACATGCAATCGAACCGGTTCCGTGAGCCGATAAAAACGCAGGCAATCTTCTTGCGGCTCGATTTCGGCAAGGAGGCGACGTTCCAGCTCATCGAACTGCGCAGCGTCGATGCGGCATTCGAATACCGATTTCTGCACGCGCTGCCCCACGCCTTCGCAAATCCGCGCCACCCGACGGAGCCGGCGCCGTCCCTCGCGCGTCTCGGTCACGACGTCGTAGCAAACGATGACGAGAAAGGTCATTTCGGTGCAAACGGCAGATACAGCTCGGCATCGCCACGAATGCAGCGCGCCATCAGACGCGCCTGAACGAAAGGTGTCAGGCCGAGGGCCACGGCGGAATCGAGCAGCGGATGCTTCAGGGATTCCTGCTTGCGCTCCTGATAAGCGATGGCCACCTTTTTACGCGCCGCTTCTTCGAGGCTGACCGCTCCTCCCGGCCGCTCCTCGAAATCGTCTGGCTGGAGCTGGCGGCGGTTGATGAGCGTCAGGGCAAGGCGATCGGCCAGCAGAGGACGGAACTCTTCCATCAGATCGAGTGCCAGCGCCGCCCTCCCCGGCCGGATGGTGTGCAGGTAGCCGACCTGGGGGTCGAGGCCGACGCTTTCGACGGCACTGCGGCAGTCGTTCATCAGCAGCGCGTAGAGAAAGGAAAGCAGGGCGTTCATGCGATCCCGTGGCGGTCTACGTGAGCGCCCGTCGGGAGTGAAGGCCTCTCGCACTTCCGGCCGCACCAGTCTGCCCATGACGCCAAAATAGCGCTTGGCGGCATCGCCCTCGATGCCACGCACGGCGTCGAGATCGGCCGCGTATGCAAGCCGCGCCAGGGCCCGGCCCAACTCGTCGGCAACCGCGGTGAGTTCTGCAATGTCTTCCCCGCGGCCAGTTTCGCGCGCTCCGCGCAAGAGCACCTGCCGGCAGTTCTTGAGCTTGCCGGCAATGCAGGACTTCGCCACAGCCACGCGGAAACCGGCGCTGGCGAGGCGGCCATGCTGGGCCTGGCGCAATAGCACGTTGCCCGACATCGGCCCTTCGAGCCGCGCCTTGAAACGGCCATTCGCATCCAGCAGCACGAGGCTCTTGCCTTCATCAGCGAGGCGGTGCATCAGGATGGGCGAGACCATGACATGACCGAAGCAGACCACCGACGACAGATGATGCAGCGGCACTCGCAGCCTCGTTTCGCGTTCAACCTCGATGCGCAACGTTTCGTTGTCCAGATGCAGATAGGCATCCGGGGTGGTGACGTAAAGGGTGTTGAGCAGTTGCATGTCTCAATCCTCGACGGCAAAGAGATCCTCGATGTCGTTTGCAGCACGAGGTTGGCAAATCTCGGCAAGCGAACATCGCTCGCATCGCTCATCGAAAGTCGGCGCTGGCAGGACGGCATCTTCGAGCAGCCTGCGGACGGCGGCAGCGGCTTTCTCGACATTTCGGCGCATGGCGTTATCGATCGCGATCTCGCGGCGACGTCTCGATTTTGCATAGTAGATCGCGCCAGCAGACACCGGCTTGCCCATCATCTCTTCCAGACACAGGGCCTGCGCAGTCAATTGCAGATCGTCGCAGGCGCCGATCCAGGCCGCCTTGGCGCGGCTGCCAGCCTTGTATTCGACCGGATAAGGGGTGCCGTCCGGCTCGAATTCCACGACATCGCATTTGCCGATGAGCCCAAGCCGATCGCTCCACACAGACAAAGCCCTTTCGACACGGAGTCCGGCACGGACTTCGAGACCCGGCGTATCGACCTGCCGATGCACGGCCCGCCCGCGGAGGGTGTAGAGGTTCTCCTCGAAGATCTGATCGATGTGGATCAGCGCGCACTGGCGCGGGCAGTAGCACCAGTGCTGGAGCGCGGAAAGCGGGATGGGGTCGTTCTCATCCAAGGTCATTCCAGCCATCGGGAAGGCGTCGGGTGCGGACTGCGTATTCACTGACGACGAGAAACATCCCTTCGAAACGTTCCGGCTGCGATAGCAATTCCAGGATCAGTTCGGCCGGACGGGTTGGCGGGTATGGCTCCTGACGCAAATAGATCACCGCCCGCGGCGGAGGCATTGCACGGGAAAAAACCAGTTCGCCATAATCACGATCGAAAGTCAGCAACCAGCGTCCTTCGGCGCGAGCACAGGCCAATACCTCGGCATCAGTGGCGGCCGGCATGCGCTCGGCAACCCAAACGACATCGATCCCCCGTTCCCGCAACAAACGGATCGCCGGCCCAGGAAAGTTCTCATTGGCCAGCAAGCGGATATTGCTGTCCGTCATGCTGCTGCCTTATGCACGGCGATGTACTCTTCCTCTTTGAGCATCTCGGCGGCAAAGGCCAGCGCAGCCAAGATGTCTTCCCGCGTGATGGTCGGATAGGATTCGAGAATCTGCTCGAAGCTCCAGCCGCTGGCAAGCCAGCCGACGATCAGCTCGACCGAAATGCGCGTGCCCTTGATGCGCGGCTTGCCGACCAGCGTGTCAGGTGTGGCGACGATGCGGTCCTTCCAGTCCATGTTCAACACCTCCGGATCAGCTTGACGTTCGACGCGACTTCCAGTTCCTGCCCCACCGCGACGGGCTGGCCATCGAACAGCACGGAGTATGCGTCAAAATCACGTGGGACATCCACGCCTGCTTTCCGCTCTACCGTCAGGCGATCAAACAAGGCATGGGCCGGCGCGTTGCCAAGTTCCGATGCGTGCTTGAAGACATATAGTCCGCGCGTCGCCATCTCGCCCCGCGCAGCGGAGCGGTCATGCTCGAACATCTGGCACAACGCGGTGAAAAAGAGCTCGAGGTCGCCTTCCGAAAACCCGGTCTGTTTGGCGAGGAAGGACGAGACGAAGCCGTGGCAACGATAGAGACCATAGGGCACCGTGTGCTTGCGGCCCATGGTACGGTTATCGCCCTCCTGCTTTTCAGCCTCGGCTTCGGTCGCGACGGCCATCCGGGTGATCGAATGCTCCTGAGCGATCACCGGGTCGATGGAGCGGCCGAAGGTGAGCTGCACCGGGCCTCTCACCTGGCCGCAGTTGATACCGGTGGACATCACCGCGCCGAAGCTACGCACGTCGAAGAAATTGGCGCACATCCACTTCTTGGCTTCCTCCACCGCGTCACCACCCTTGCGCTTTTTGGTGTCGCCTTCGAGCGCGTCCTCACGGCCGATGGCGACGTAGGCGCGCTTGTGTTGGGCGTTGAGCACGGCCTTTTCCTTGACATAGATTTCGTAAGGCGGCTGCTCGCCCTTGACGATGCCGACGAAGTTGCGCACCTTGCGCTTCAAGCACACATCGGTGACCAAACCGTGGCCGGTCTCGGCATCAAGCCGCGGCAAATTGCCAGCATCGGGGTCGCCATTGGGGTTACCGTCCTTGACGTCGAACAGCAGGACGAAGTCGTAGCGGTGGTTCAGGCTCATTGCGTTCCTCCCTCGGAAGTGTCGGAATCGGATTTGCGGGTGAAAAAGTCCTGGCGCTGGTGGTAGTACCCCAGTGCGAAACGGCCTTGCTCGGGCAGAGGCAGTTGCCGCGGTAAGTCGGCGAGGTTGTCCATGATCTCGCCGATCAGGCGCTCGAAATAAATGCGCCGACCGGCCGTGAGCTTGCCCAAATGATGATTCTTCAGGCGCAGGAGAGTCGTGAATACGGCCACCGGCGAGCTCGATGCCGCACCATAGTAGCGGTCGCGGATCGTGGCATTGAGGCCGGGGCTCGCTTCCTCCTGGATTTTCTCCATTACGGCGAAGAGACGGCCGAGACGATAGGCCGGGCTGGGATTATCGGTATCGAGCATGGGCATGAACTCCTTCTCGGGGGTCGATGGGTATCTGCGGTTGGCACGGCGAATCTCGCGATTGAGGCAGGCCTTGAGTAGCGCGGCGCGAGCATGGGTCACGCGCTGCTCGGCGCGGCAACGACCGACGGCGCCATTGAGCAGGGCCGCGGGATAAGGCGTGTCCTCGCCGTTGAGCACGGCACGGACGATTTCGCCGCCGAGGTTCGGCGGAATGTTGTCGGCCTTGCCCTGCACGGAGATGGCGGTGAGCAGACGGAACAGCGACAGATGGCGCGGATCGTTGGGGCCGCGTACCACGTCCAGATCGTCGAAATGTCGGCGCAGCCGGTGGCCGAGTTCCGCTACCGTGCCGGTCTGCCAGAAGCGCACGGCGATGCGGGCGGCGTTGGGGGCGAGTCCCAAGACATGAAAGCGGCTATCGTCATCGTCACTGACGAAATGTCCGGTGTGGAGCGAACGGTAGAGCGTGTCCAGCGCTCGGGTGCCGCGGTCCGGATCGTCCTTCGGCGGCTCGCCAAAGAGATCGGGCACCAGCGTTTCGAACTCGCTCGGCTTTTCGGCCCAAAACACCGTCGAGGCATCGCCGATCTGCACGCGCTGGCGCGAAGCGCGCCCAAGCAGATGATTGAGCGCCGTGGTGTAGGCAAAGGCGGCGGGTTTGCCGACGGGAGCGTTGGCCCCTTGGCGCTTGCCGTAGGAATTGAAGGCATCCAGGTTGAACGAAACGATGTTGGCGCCGGAGGATTGCGCACCCCAGACGCCGTTGATCCGGGCGTGCAACCGCTCCATAGTCGCTGGTGTCCCGGTGACGAGGCAGAACACCGTTTCGGAATCCTCCTCGCCCCCACCGACCGCGGCCAAGGCAATCGCCGGATGCTGGCAGATCAGCTCGATCTCGCCTTGCAATTGCAGGGCGACGAATGGATTCGACGCCAATATTTCAGGCCAGAGCGGATCGTGGGCAAAGGCAGCCAGATCTACCGCAGCCAGGAATTTGCGTGCCGCCACCACCCCCGGCAGAGAGGCGGCCGGCTCTGGCAAGGCCTCGATACGCGCCCGAAAGGCGGCGTGCTGCGCGGCCACCCGCTCGGACTTGCCCCGAATATCGACGCCCAGCACGTATTCGGCCGTATCCCACAACAAGTTCGCCGCCACGCCGGAGGAGCGTTTAACCGCAGCGGGGACGAGAAAGCGTTGCCCCACGACCTTCTTACCGTCTTTGCGGCGTGTATCGCGAATCGGCGGTACCCAGCGGCCCGCAGCGTCGATCTGGATGACGAAGGGGATCTCTTTTTCCTCCAGCCCATAGGCCGGCAGGCGGCATGCGGGATCAGGGTCGGCCACCTTGCGCCGGTAGTAATCAACGAGCGCTTGCAGGATCATCGCCGCACCTCCTCACCGTCAAACGGTGGCACCTCGATCACGCCCTTCGTCATCTGTGCGCGAAAAAAGCGCGGCCGGGGATCGTCGGCGTTGGTGAAATCGAGGTCGTGCAACATCCAGCCGAGGTCACGCGTCTCGTCGATCGGCGGCGGCTCGGCAGCAGGATCGACGATGTAGCGGAAGCGCGCGGCGAACTCGCGGCAGCCCAGGTAGGGCTGATTCACGCACTGGCCGGCAGCGGCGCGACGCTCGAACATGGCGCGGAATTTTTCCGGCGCGCTTTGATCGAGGCGATTGGCCCGTACCTCGAGCTCGGCATGGAGGCGATAGGCCACGTCGCGCAGGAACAGGCCGGCGCGCTGCTGGCGCTCGTCCTCGACGTCGAGCGCCAGAATGGCGCCGCCGCCGTTCATCGCCGTCTGCACGTTGCGTACCGGGATCACGCTGCCGACCTCGTTGCGCCGAAGGTTGATCCAGCGGATCGGCTTCAACACCTCGATGCGCCGCACCCGCCAGCGCACCGCCGGCTTCCAGAAAATCGCTTCGAACACTGCGCGCGCGGCCGAGGGCGTCATCACGTCGTAGGAGACGCGCTCGACCTTCATTTCCGGCCGGGTGAAGCAGGCGAAATCGCCAGAGACCTCGAGACAGTAGGTTGTTGAAGGCATGAATTCCTCCTCGATCAGATCACCAGAGTCGGCGCCGGCAGGACGGCATCCTCGTCGTCACGCAGGCCCAACACCGGGTCGTAAAGCAGGTCGTTGCGCTGAACGAAACAGCCCGGAAAAACCTCGGCCACGTCGCCGCTCGCCGCCAGGCGTTCGGCGATGCGCCGCTTGACGGTTACCGCGCAGCGTTGCAGCTTGCGCATCAGCCAGCGTTCCGGACCCTCCTTCTCCAGTTGGAAAAGCAGCGCATCGATGCCGGAATACCCTGCATAGCGCACGAAGACCGTGGTCTGGTCTTCGTCGTCGATCAGGCGGAACTTGTTGGCAGCGCTGCGAAACTGGACTTCGAGCCCCGGCCCCGGGGTGAGGTCACGAACAATGCCTTTCCTATCGAGATCGATACCGTAATAGAGCCGATCGAAATAACGCTCGAAAAGCTCCAGCGCGAGCGGGTCACCCGGCCAGCTCCTCAGCACGTCGAGGCAAGCATCGGCGGCCAGACGCTGGTGGCCGGGCGGCGGGGCTTCAGGCGGCTGGAAGACGACGACACGGCCGCGCTCTTGTTCGCCTTCGCGGTTGCAGCGGCCGGCCGCCTGGGCGATGGAGTCGAGGCCGGCAAACGCACGATAGACGACCGGAAAGCTCACATCGACGCCGGCTTCGACGAGGCTGGTGCTCACCACGCGCAAGGGTCGATCGTCGCGTCCGGCTCGCTTGTCGGCGAGCCGTTGCCGGATTTCCTCGATCACTTTGGCGCGATGGGCGCCGCACATCAAGGCCGAAAGATGCAGTGTGCCCGCGGGCAAGAGCCGCCAGAGACGACGGGCATCGCCACGGGTATTGACGATGGCGAGCACGCAATCCTCCGCGGCGAGCAGAGCCGCGATCTCCTCCCAACTCGAGCGCTCGTCCCAATCGGGAAGCTCGACGACCACCCGCTTCAGGCACTGGTATAACTCGGTCGGATCGGCAATGATTTCTCGCACGGCGTCCAGCCCGCGCCGGTTCTTGGCGGCATCGAAATAGGTTTTGCTGGCCAGCGCCGGCTGGGTCGCCGTACACAGCACGACGGTCATGCCGTAGTGCTGCGTCAGGAGATTCAGCACATCAAGAATGGGCTGCAGGAATTCCGGCGGCAGGCATTGCGCCTCGTCGAGGACGATCACGCTGTCGACGAGGTTGTGCAACTTGCGGCAGCGTGAGACCTTCGCGGCGAAGAGCGACTCGAACAGCTGCACGTTGGTGGTGACGACGAGCGGCGCATCCCAGTTCTCGCAGGCGAGGCGCGCCCGCAGAGTGTCCCGCGTTTCCTCGTCGTAATCGGCCTGACTATGGTGTTCGACGACGTTCTCCGCGCCGACGACGCGGGCGAAGACGTCGGCGGTCTGTTCGACGATGCTGGTATAGGGAATCGCATAGATGATGCGCTTCTTGCGGTGACGACGCGCATGTTCGAGCGCGAAGGCGAGCGACGAGAGCGTTTTGCCGCCCCCGGTGGGAACGGTGAGCGAGAACAGGCCTGGCGCTTCTGCTGCTCGCGCACGGCATTGAGCCAGCACCTCGGCACGCAATGCATTGACGGCCGTATTACCGGCACTGGCCTGCAGGGCAGCCAAATGGGTCTCCAAACGCGCGGCGAGTTCATCGAGGCTGGCGAAGCCCGCTCGTGACTCCGCCTTGTCGCCGTCCATGAAGGATTCGGTGTCGAGGAAGTCGGCATCGACGAGGCAGGAAAACAGCATGCGCAGCCAGAGCGCAAACCCCTTCGCGCCGCCCGGTACCTGCCGCAAATCGAGTGCCGCGCCAGCGCTCAGCAGTTCGGGCGGCGCACCAGCACGCGCCTCGTCGTACTCGCGGCGGGCGTCGGGGTTGTCCTTCGAAAGTCGCGCATCCAGCCCACCATGCCAGTCAGGCAGCCCACCGTGATGGCCGGCGATCAGGTACGCGAGCGATCGGCCCGCGGCGCCAAAGCGCTCGACTGCATGCAGGGCACCTGCAATCGAATGCGTCTTGTCGCTGGACGTGATATGGGTTTCGAGGTGGACATTTTCGTCACCCTGCCCACGAATGTACGTTTGGAATCCCGGCCGAAACTTGCCGAGATCATGCCAACGACCGGCCAGCGCCGCGACGTCGGCTGCGCCGAAAGACGCAGCAAAGCCGCACGCCAAAGCTGAAACCGCAGTGAGGTGATCAAAAAGTGCTTGCGTCCTGAGCAAAGGCCCAGCAGCGCAAACATGTGCGATGTCATGGTTTCGCGGCGCGGTCACGAGAGATGCATTGATGAATTTATTCCATTGTGATGATAGCAAGGGTGAGGCTCAGAAACCGAGCCTGCCCCAATCGAGCGTCAGCACCACCGGCTGGTGGTCCGATGACCGGGTGCCTAAATCGACCTCGACATCCCGAACCCGCCCGGCGATGTTCTCGGAGACGAAAAAGTAATCGTAGGTCTGCGGGCCGGCGGAAAAGCTCACTTCATGCACGCCCACCGTCGGCGCGTGTGGCTGGTCTGGATGCGCGAGCATCCAGGCGTCGATGAGCCGGGGTGCCGTCCCGTCAGCGCCGACTTTCGTCAGCGGTTCCAGCTCAGCAGGCCCGCCCGCGCAATTGAAATCGCCGCATAGCACGACGCCTTCGCCGCGCGGCAGCACCGCGAATGGCGAGTCGGGCTCCGCGCTGGAGCGCGGCGCTACGGCATGACGCCAGCCTTCATCGCAGATTTCGCGCAGCCGCCCGATCTGCGCGGCGCGCTGGCTGGCCGAGTAGTATTCGAGATGCGTCGTGATCACGCGCAGGGCGCCGCCCGGAAATTCCGCTGCCTCGATCACCGCCTCGACCGCGACGCGCTGCATGCTGGGCTTTTCCGGCTCGGCCGGCCAGGGCAGCAAGTGGCGGAAGATTTGCAGGATCGGCTGACGCGAGAGGATCAGGTTGCCGAACTGGCGTCTGCCACCCAAGCCATCCGGCAGATCGCTGCCGACGCCGTAGGCGTGCTCAAAGCCAACGAACAGGCCCCGCAGCACCGCGACCTGATCGAGTTGTCCCGCTGGCATGCCGGGCAACGCCGGGTGATTGACCGCCACCTCCTGCAAGCAGAGCACGTCGGCATCGAAGTCGCGCGCCTCGTCGGCGATGCGCACCAAATCGACGCGCCCATCGAGGCCGCGACCCCATTGGATGTTCCAGCTCAGGATTCGCATCGCATTCTTTCCCGAAAATGCCACAGAACTGGATTATGCTAGCAGGCATGGACCAGCTCGAAGCGATCGATTGGGTACTTTCCCGCCACCGTCATGACGGCACGCGGCTGATGCAGATCCTGCGCGAAACGCAGGAGGCGTTGGGCTGGCTCGCGCCGGAAACCATCACGCGCATCGCCCAGGGCGTCGGCTGGCCGCGCGCCAGGGTCGAGGCCACCGCGGCGTTTTACAGCTTCTTCCATCTGCGGCCGCGCGGCGAATATTGTCTGCTCTGGTCCGACAACATCATCGACCGCATGGCCGGCAGCCGTGCCCTGATGCAGCGGCTGTGCGAGGCGCTGTGGCTCGAACCGGGCCGGCTGTCCGAGGACGGTCTGGTGTTCGTCCATACCACCTCCGACATCGGCATGGGCGACCAGGGTCCGGCGCTGCTGGTCAATTACCGTGCCGCGACGCGCATGACGGCCGAACGGGTCGATGCGATGGCCGAGCTGATCCGCAACCGCGTGCCCCTGGCGGATTGGCCGCAAGAGTGGTTTCAGGTGGAGGACAACCTGCGCCGCGCCGGCCCCCTGCTCGGCGAAGCCTTCACGCCCGGCGCGGCGCTCGCCGCCGCGCTTTCGCGGGGGCCGGACGCGCAACTAGCCGAGATCGCCGCCTCAAACCTGCGCGGCCGCGGCGGCGCGGGCTTCCCCACCGCGCGCAAATGGCAGGCCTGCCGCGACGCACCGCTCGCCACCGATCAGACGCGCATCGTCGTCTGCAATGCCGACGAGGGCGAGCCCGGCACGTTCAAGGACCGCGTGCTGCTCAATTCCCATGCCGATCTCGTCTTCGAGGGCATGACGATCGCCGCGCTCACGGTCGGCGCGCGCCAAGGCTTCCTCTACCTGCGCGGCGAGTATCGCTATCTGCTCGACACCCTCGAAGCGGTCCTGCAGCGGCGCCGCGACCAGGGGCTGCTCGGCCGCGGCATCCTCGGCACACCAGGTTTCGATTTCGACATCGAGATCCACCTCGGCGCCGGCGCCTATGTCTGTGGTGAGGAATCCGCGCTGATCGAATCGCTCGAAGGCAAGCCCGGCCGGCCGCGCCTGCGCCCGCCCTTTCCCGTCACGCACGGCTATCTGGGCCAGCCGACGGTCGTCAATAACGTCGAGACCTTCGCCTGCGCGGCGCGCATCGCGGAAAAGGGCGCGGCCTGGTTCGCTGCCACCGGCACGCCGCAATCGACGGGCAGCAAGCTCGTGTCGGTCTCCGGCGACGTGGCGCGCCCCGGCGTCTATGAATTCCCGTGCGGCATCACGGTCGCCGAGGTGCTCGACGCCGCGGGGGTGAGGAACTGCGTCCAGGGTGTGCAGGTCTCCGGGCCGTCCGGGACGACGCTGACCGGCGAGGAACTGGGCCGGCGCCTGTGTTTCGAGGACGTGCCGAGCGCGGGCGCGCTGATGGTCTTCGACTGCACGCGCGACATGTTCGAGGCCGCGCACAACTTCGCCCACTTCTTCGCCCACGAATCCTGCGGCTTTTGCACCCCCTGCCGCGTCGGTACGCAGGTCATCGCCCGGCTGATGGACAAGATCGCCGCCGGCCGCGGCTCGCAATACGACCTCCAGGAACTGTCCCGGCTGCACCAGCTGCTGCAAGGCACCGCGCACTGCGGGCTGGGTCACATCGCCGGCAACCCGGTTTTTGCGACGCTGACGAAATTCCGCCCGGCCTATGAACGGCGCCTGAAGTCCCTCGAGTTCGAGCCGGCCTTCGATCTCGATGCGGAACTCTCCCAGGCGCGCCAGATGACGGGCCGCGACGATGCCGGCGCCCACCTCGCGGAGACCTGAAGCCATGGCCAACGACGACACTTTCCTCCTCGATGGCGTCGCGGTGCCTTTCAACACCGGCCAGACCATCCTGCAGGCCGCCCATGCCGCCGGCCGTTACATTCCGCATCTGTGCTGGCATCCCGACTACAAACCGCATGGCTCGTGCAAGCTATGCACGGTGAAGATCGATGGCCGCCTGGCGTCGGCCTGCACGACGCCGGCCACTCCCGGTCTGCGGGTCGAGAACCGTACCCCCGAACTCGACGAGCAGCGGCGCACGCTGTTGCAGATGCTATTCGTCGAAGGCAACCACTTCTGCCCGTCCTGCGAGAAGAGCGGCCAATGCCTGCTGCAGGCTACCGCCTACGAGCTCGGCATGATGGGCCCGCATTTCGACCATTTCTATCCCAACCGTCCGGTCGATGCCTCGCACCCGGATGTGCTGCTCGACTTCAACCGCTGCATCCTTTGCTCACTGTGCGAGCAGGCCTCCGCGCGCGACGGCAAATTCGTCTTCGTCATGGGCGGCCGCGGCATGCGCGGCCGCAAGGTGATCATCAACAGCGCCACAGGCCGTCTCGCCGATACCGATTTCTCCCTCACCGACCATGCGGCCTCGATCTGTCCAGTCGGCGTGATCCTGAAAAAACGCGTCGGCTTCATCGTTCCCTACGGCCAGCGCAAATATGATCGCGCGCCGGTCTCGGTCGCGGATACGCAAGGAGACGAGCCGTGAGCGAGCCCCGCAAGCTGCGCGTCGCGACCACCTCGCTGGCCGGCTGCTTCGGCTGCCACATGTCGCTGCTCGACATCGACGAGCGGCTGTTCACGCTCATCGAGCTGGTCGACTTCGACCGCACGCCGCTGACCGACATCAAACGCTGCGGACCCTGCGATCTCGGCCTCATCGAAGGCGGCGTCTGCAACGCGGAAAACGTCCATGTGCTGCGCGAATTCCGCCGCCAGTGCAAGACGCTCGTCGCCGTCGGCGCCTGCGCGATCAACGGCGGCCTGCCTGCGCAGCGCAACCACCTCGACCTCAGGGACATCCTCGAGGCCGTCTATGAAACCGAAGGCGGATTGGCGCGCGGCGCGCACATTCCCAACGATCCGGAACTGCCACTGCCGCTCGACCGGGTGCATCCGATCCACGAGGTCGTGAAGGTCGATTACTTCCTGCCCGGCTGCCCACCCTCCGGCGACGCGATCTGGAAGTTCCTCACCGACCTCATTGCCGGGCGCACGCCGACGCTGGGGCATGGCCTGCTGCACTACGATTGAATTTCCCCGTCATGACTCAAACGCCGCTCAAACGCATCGCCATCGATCCGCTCTCGCGCGTCGAAGGGCATGGCAAGGTCACGCTGCTGCTCGACGACCACGACCGCGTGGTGCAGGCGCGCCTGCACATCGTCGAGTTCCGCGGCTTCGAGAAGTTCATCGAAGGCCGGCCCTACTGGGAGGTGCCGGTGATGGTCGAACGCCTGTGCGGCATCTGCCCGGTCTCGCACCATCTGGCGGCCGCCAAGGCGATGGACATGATCGTCGGCAGCCAGGTCACGCCGACGGCCATGAAGATCCGCCGCCTGATGCACTATGGACAGATCCTGCAATCCCATGCGCTGCATTTTTTCTATCTCGCCTCGCCCGACCTGCTGTTCGGCTTTGCCTCTGAACCAGCCAAACGCAACATCGTCGGGCTGGCGGCGCATCACCCCGAGATCGCCCGCAAGGGCGTGCTGATCCGCAAATACGGCCAGGAGGTGATCCGCGCCACCGCGGGCAAACGCATCCATGGCACCGGCGCGATCCCCGGCGGCGTCAACAAGTCGCTCAGCGCCGATGAACGCGCCGCGCTGCTCAAGGACATCTATGCGATCATCGGCTGGTCGCGCGAGGCGGTCGAACTGGTGAAGCATCTGTTCGAGACGCATCGCGAGCAATACCGCGAGTTCGCGCACTTCACCGCGCCGGCGATGTGCCTCGTCGCGCCTTCGGGCGCGCTGGATCTGTATGAAGGCGGCCTGCGCGCCCGGCTTTCCGACGGCACGACGCTGTTCGATCATGCCGACTACACCCGCTACTGGGAGTTGATCGGCGAAGACGTGAAGCCCTGGAGCTACATGAAATTCCCGTTCTTCAAGGCGCTGGGCGATGCCGAGCACGGCTGGTATCGCGTCGGACCGCTCGCCCGTGTCACGCTATGCGATTTCATCCCGACACCGCTGGCCGAGCGCGAGCGCAAGGAATTCCTTGCTTTCGACGATGGGCGGGCGAGCCGCGCCACGCTCGGCTATCACTGGGCGCGCATGATCGAGATGCTCCATGCCGCCGAGACGATCAAGGAACTGCTGCACGACGACGATATCGTCGGCCAGAACCTGCTCGCCAGCGGCGAGCGCCGCACCCGAGGCGTCGGCGTGATCGAGGCGCCGCGCGGCACGCTGATCCACCACTACCGCGTCGACGAGAACGACCTGGTGATCCGCGCCAACCTGATCGTCTCCACCACCCACAACAACCAGGCGATGAACGAGGCGATCCTCGCCGTCGCCCGCCAATACCTCGACGGCCAGCAGATCACCGAAGGACTACTCAACCACGTCGAAGTAGCGATCCGCGCCTTCGACCCCTGCCTGTCTTGCGCCACCCATGCGCTGGGGCGGATGCCGCTCGTCGTGGAAATTCTCGGCGCTGACGGAACGGCACACGACCGGGTGATGCGCGACATGCGCGGCGTCTGCCGGCGCGATGCGATGAAGGCATCGCAGCCATGAGGGAATCGCTGTCCAGGCTGCCCCTGCTCGCGGCGATCCTGACGGGGACTCTGCTACCGCTGGCCGCGCACGCGCAGTTGCCTGACCCCGCCGCTTTGGCCGCCGTCGTCCAGTTCAACACCATGTGCAGCAACTGCCACGATGCCGAATGCAGCGGCCGGATGAGCTTCGATTCGGGGGCGCCGGCCGCGCACGCTCACATCGAACGCCATCTCGGCGGCCCCGCGAGCGAGACCCAGGTCGCTGCGCTGTTCGCGATGCTGCGCCTTGTCAAGGAGACCTGCCGCCATTACCCGGTGGTGCCGATCCGGCCGGCGCGCGGCACATGGCTAGCCGAGGAGCTGGCGCCCTGGCACAACCCGCAGGCCGGCGCCTATTTCATTCCGCTTGGTAAGCTGGCAGCTGGCCGGCAGCAGATTCATCTGGAGTTCGACCGCCCCGCCGACGGCCAGGCGCGGGTCGACACCGACCGCATGGAGATCGTCGCCGAGGAACGGCTCTGCCGCGATGAAAACAAAACCATCGAGCTCGACGCCAGCGGCGACCTTGAGCACTTTCTCCACCTGAAGTCAGGGCAGGCGATCCTCCTGCGTATTGAGTTTCGCCGTGCCGGCGACTAGCGCTTCGACCACCCCGACCCTCGTTTTCGGCTGGGGCAATCCTTCGCGCGGCGACGATGCGCTCGGCCCGCTGTTCGTCGAACGCATCGAAGCACTCGGCTTGGCGGGCATCGACTGCCTGAGCGAATATCAGCTCCAGATCGAGCATATCTTCGAACTCGTGGAGCGAGAGCGCATCCTGTTCGTCGATGCCAGCATGGCCGTCACAGCGCCGTTCGCCGTCAGCCCGCTCCAGCCCGCCCCGGATATGGCACAGGATTTCAGCCACGCCATTGATCCGGCCGTCTTGCTGCGGGTCTATGAGGATTTTTTTGGCGCCCGCCCCCCGCCTGCCTTCCTGCTGGAGATCCGGGGCACAGACTTTTCTCTCGGCGCACCCTGTTCGGCGGCTGCCCGGCAACATCTGCAAGCGGCGCTGAGATGGGCCAGAAAATGGTTAGAATAACCGACCGTCAACTTTTTGCCCGCTGCGGAGTTATCCAAGGCAGGGCTTTTTCTGTGCAACCCTAACCTCGTCATCAATCCAAAGGAAACTCACCATGAAAAAATCTCTTCTCCTCATCTCCCTGACCGCTCTTGCCCTGGCTGCCTGCGGCAAGAAGGAAGCCCCGCCCGCTCCGGCCGCTGCTCCGGCTCCTGCGGCTGCGCCGGCCCCGGCTCCGGCCCCCGCTCCTGCTGAAGCCGCCAAGCCCGCCGAAGGCGCCGCTCCCGCCGCTGCCCCGGCTGATGCTGCCAAGCCCGCCGAAGGCGCTGCTCCCGCCGCTGCTCCGGCTGATGCCGCCAAGCCGGCCGAAGAGAAGAAGTAAGCGGTCCGCTGCGTCCCAGCAGGGACGCAGCAACGAAAAGGCCAGCCCGCAGGCTGGCCTTTTTCTTTGGAGCAATCCGGTTTATTTCTTTTTCGCGGCCTTTTTGCCCGCCACGGCAGCCTTGAAGCTCGCACCAGCGGTGAACTTCGGCACCGTCGTGGCCGGGATCTTCAGCGGAGCCCCTGTCTTCGGATTCTTGCCAGTGCGCGCGGCACGCTTGGCCGGCTTGAAGGAACCGAAACCCACCAGGGTGACGGTATCGCCCTTGGCGACCGCCTTGACGACGGCATCGATGGCGGCGGACAAGGCGCGATCGGCAGCAGCCTTGGAAATGTCGGCGGCTTTCGCGGTGGCTTCGATCAGTTCGGATTTGTTCATGGGCGTGGCTCCTCTCGTGTGCGTTGTGGATATGCGTTGCAAGAAACTGCGCCAGCTTACCTAAAGCTTTTCTCGTTGAAAAGCACTATTTCTGGTGCCGAGAGAGGGACTCGAACCCTCACAGTGTCACCACCGGCGGATTTTGAGTCCGCTGCGTCTACCGATTCCGCCATCTCGGCAAAGATGGTCAAGTTTTCATTTTACAGCCCAATCCGCCGCGGATTTTGGCTCCGGCCGCGCGGCACGCGCCGCGCTTAACGTTCGCTTTGCTCACGTTAGCCTGCGCCGCAACCGGCCATGCCGGTTGTGAGTCCGCTGCGTCTACCGATTCCGCCATCTCGGCCAATGAGGCAACGCCAAGTAGAATGCCGGCGCCGCTCGTAAGAGCGCGCATTATCCGCAAATCCTCCCTCTGCTGCAACCGATGTCCCTGACCCTCGACGAATTCGACTACCCGCTGCCGCCCGAACGCATCGCCCAGGCGCCCTTGCCGGAACGCAGCGCGAGCCGGCTGCTGTGGCTGCACGGCGCACGCATCGAGGATCGGTGTTTTCGCGATCTGCCGGCGCTGCTCGCGCCCGGGGATCTGCTGGTGATGAACGACACGCGGGTGCTGCACGCCCGGCTGTTCGGCCAGAAGGCCACCGGAGGACAGGTCGAGGTGCTGGTCGAGCGTGTCGTTGCAGCAGATGAGGTGCTCGCGCAAGTGCGCGCCAGCAAGCCGCCGAAAACTGGCAGCCGCATTCGCATCGAGGAGGCCTTCGACATCGAGGTGCTCGACCGCGAAGGCGAGTTCTATCGCCTGCGCTTTCCCGGCGATGCGGTCGAACTGATCGAGCGGCACGGCCGGCTGCCCTTGCCGCCGTATATCGAGCGCGCCGCCGCGAGCCCCGACGAGGAGCGTTATCAGACCGTCTATGCCCGCGAGCGCGGCTCGGTCGCGGCGCCGACCGCGGGCTTGCATTTCGACGCGCCGCTCTTGGAACGGCTGCGCGCGCGCGGCATCGGCATCGCCCATGTCACGCTGCACGTCGGCGCCGGCACCTTCCAGCCGGTGCGCGTCAAGAACATCGCCGAGCATCGCATGCACACCGAGCGCTACCACGTGCCGCAGGCAACCGCGGAGGCGATCGCCGCGACGCGGGGGCGCGGCGGCCGCATCGTCGCCGTCGGTACCACCAGCCTGCGCACGCTCGAAGCGGCGGCCGACGACGCCGGCCATGTAAAAGTCGGCGCTGGCGAGACGGCACTGTTCATCACGCCGGGCTACCGTTTCCGCGTCGTCGATCGGCTGATCACCAATTTCCACCTGCCGAAATCGACGCTGCTGATGCTCGTCTCGGCCTTCGGCGGTTTGAACGAAATCCGTGCCGCCTACCGCCATGCGATCGACGCCGGCTACCGTTTCTTCAGCTACGGCGACGCGATGCTGATCCACCGACACGATGAAATTTGACCTACTGACCTGCGACGGCCTCGCGCGCCGCGGCACGCTGACGCTCGCCCACGGCACGGTCGAGACACCCGTCTTCATGCCGGTCGGCACCTACGGCACCGTGAAGGCGATGGCGCCCAACGAACTGGAAGCCATCGGCGCGCAGATCGTGCTCGGCAACACCTTCCACCTCTGGCTGCGGCCAGGGCTCGATGTGATTCGCGCCCATGGCGGACTGCACCGCTTCATGGGCTGGCGGCGGCCGATCTTGACCGACTCGGGCGGCTTCCAGGTGTTCTCGCTCGGCGCCTTGCGCAAGATCAGCGAGGAAGGCGTGAAGTTCGCCTCGCCGATCGACGGCAGCCGGCTGTTCATGCGTCCCGAGGATTCGATGCAGATCCAGCACGCGCTGAACTCCGACATCGTGATGATCTTCGACGAATGCACCCCCTACCCGGCCGATCTCGAGCAGGCGGCCGAGTCGATGCGGCTTAGTTTGCGCTGGGCGAAACGCTCGCGCGCCGAACACGACCGGCTGGGCAACCCGAACGCTTTGTTCGGCATCGTCCAGGGCGGCATGTTCGAGGCCCTGCGCGACGAGTCGCTCGCCGGGCTGCTGGAAATCGGCTTCGACGGCATGGCGATCGGCGGCCTGTCGGTCGGCGAGCCGAAGGAGGATTTCGCGCGGATACTGGCCCACACCGCGCCGCACCTGCCGATCCACAAGCCGCGCTACCTGATGGGCGTGGGCACGCCTGAAGACATCGTCTTCGCCGTCTCGCAAGGCATCGACATGTTCGACTGCGTGCTGCCGACGCGGAATGCCCGCAATGGGCATCTCTTCACGCGCTTCGGCGACATCCGCATCAAGAATGCGCGTTACAAAAACGACACGCGGCCGCTGGATGAATCCTGCGAGTGCTACTGCTGCCGCAACTTTTCGCGCGCCTACCTGCACCATCTCTTCCGCTGCGGCGAGATCCTCGGCGCGCGGCTCAACACGATCCACAATCTCCATTACTACCAGACGCTGATGCAGGAAATACGCAAGGCGATCGAGGCGGGCGCGTTCACGGACTTCGCCATCCGCTTCGCCAAAGATCGGAACCAGGCGCAATGAGGCGCCCGGGTATAATGCCCCACCTTTCCATGGAGTGATTCGATCATGCTGATTTCCAATGCTTATGCTCAAGCGGCGCAAGGCGCTGCCCAGGATCCGACCGGCGGCCTGATGGGGCTCGCCCCGATCATCCTGATGTTCATCGTGCTCTGGTTCCTGATGATCCGTCCGCAGATGAAGAAGGCCAAGGAACACCAGAAGCTGATCAGCGAGCTCGCCAAGGGCGATGAGGTGGTGACCCAAGGCGGCATCGTCGGCAAGATCACAAAGGTGGGCGAAAACTATGTCGCGATCGAAGTCGCCTCGCTGAAGGACGCCCCGGTCGAAGTGCAGGTCCAGAAGCAGGCCGTCGCGGCACTGCTGCCCAAGGGCACCCTCAAGACACTCTGATGAACAAATACCCCCTCTGGAAAAACGCCATCGTCATCGTGGCGTTGATTCTCGGCCTGCTCTACACGCTGCCGAACTTCTACGGTGAAGTGCCGGCCGTACAGGTTTCCAGCGTCAAGGCGACGATCAAGATCGAGCCAAAACTGCAAGCCCGCATCGAGGAAATCCTCACGGCATCCGGCCTGAAACCCACCGGGGTGTTCGCCGATCCGCACAGCATCCGCTTCCGCTTCGCGGATACCGAAACGCAGCTCAAGGCCAAGGATGCGATCGAGAAGGCGCTCAATCCCGATCCCGCCGACGCCTCCTACAGCGTCGCGCTCAATCTGCTTTCGGCCTCGCCCGACTGGCTGACCGCGATCCACGCGCTGCCGATGTATCTGGGCCTCGACCTGCGCGGCGGCGTGCATTTCCTGCTGCAGGTGGACATGAAGGGGGCCATCACCAAGCGGCTCGATTCGCTCGGCGCCGACCTGCGCACCCTGCTGCGCGACAAGAACATCCGCCACGGCGGCATCGCGCGCGAGGGCACTCAGCTGGCGATCCGTTTCCGCGATGCCGAGACGCGCGACAAGGCGCGCGCGGTGATCAGTGACAGCCAGCCCGACCTCGACCTCGCCGACGCGCAGGAAGGCGCGGACTTCAAGTTGGTGGCGAGCCTGAAGCCGGCGGCGCAAAAGCGCATCCAGGAATTCGCGATCAAGCAGAACATCACCACGCTGCACAATCGCATCAACGAGTTAGGCGTGGCCGAGCCGGTGATCCAGCAACAGGGCGCCGACCGCATCGTCGTCCAGTTGCCGGGCGTGCAGGACACTGCGAAGGCGAAAGACATCCTCGGCCGCACGGCGACGCTGGAAATCCGCATGGTCGACGACGAAGCCAGTGCCAACCCGGCGATCATGGAGCTGGCCGCGCAAGGCCAGCCGCCTGCGGGCACCGATTACTACGTCGAGCGCGGCGGTCGCGGTCTGCTGGTGAAGAAGCAGGTCGTGCTGACCGGCGACCGGCTCACCGACGCGCAGGCCGGCTTCGATTCCCAGACCCACGAGCCGGCGGTGCATCTCACGCTCGATGCCGCCGGCGCACGCATCTTCAAGGACGTGACGCGCGAGAACGTCGGCAAGCGCATGGCGATCCTGCTGATCGAGAAGGGCAAGGGCGAGGTCGTCACCGCGCCGGTGATCCGCAGCGAGATCGGCGGCGGTCGTGTGCAGATCTCCGGCCGCATGACCACCACCGAGGCCAGCGACGTCGCGCTGCTGCTGCGCGCCGGTAGTCTCGCCGCGCCGATGGAGATCGTCGAGGAACGCACCATCGGTCCCTCCTTGGGTGCCGACAACATCGCCAAGGGCATGCACTCCACGCTGTGGGGCTTCTTGGCGATCGCCGCCTTCATGATCGTCTACTACCATCTGCTCGGCCTCGTCTCCGTGATCGCGCTCACCGCCAACCTGCTGTTCCTGGTCGCCCTGCTCTCGCTGCTGCAGGCGACCCTGACGCTGCCCGGCATCGCCGCGGTGGCGCTGACGCTCGGCATGGCGATCGACGCCAACGTGCTGATCAACGAGCGCATCCGCGAAGAGCTCAGAAACGGCGTTACCCCACATGCCGCGATCGCCGCGGGTTACGAGCGCGCCTGGGGCACGATTCTCGATTCGAACATCACCACGCTGATCGCCGGCGTCGCGCTCTTGATCTTCGGCTCCGGGCCGGTGCGCGGCTTCGCGGTGGTGCACTGTCTCGGCATCCTCACCTCGATCTTCAGTTCGGTGGTGGTCTCGCGCGCGCTGGTGAACTGGATCTACGGCAGCCGCAGGAAGCTCGACTCGATCAGCATTGGTCAGGTCTGGAAACCGGGGGTGTAAGACATGGAATTCTTCAGGATCAAACGCGACATCCCCTTCATGCGCCATGCGCTGGTGTTCAACATCATTTCCTTGATCACCTTCGTGCTGGCCGTGTTCTTCCTCGCCACCAAAGGACTGCATCTGTCGATCGAGTTCACCGGCGGCACGCTGGTGGAGGTGGGCTATACCCAACCGCCTGATCTCGATCAGATCCGCAAACGGCTCGAGGCCGACGGCTTCACCGATAGTCAGGTCATCAACTTCGGCTCGGCCCGCGACGTGCTGATCCGCGTGCCGCTCAAGGCTGGTGAGGAAACCGCCAAAGTCAGCGAGCGCGTGCATGCCAGTTTACAAGCCGTGGGCGGCGAGCCACAGATCAAGCGGGTCGAGTTCGTCGGCCCGCAGGTCGGCAAGGAGCTCGCCGAAGACGGCGCGATGGCGCTGATGCTGGTGGTGATCGGCATCGTCGTCTATCTCGCGTTCCGCTTCGAGTGGCGCTTCGCCGTCTCGGCGATCATCGCCAACCTGCACGACGTGGTGATCATCCTCGGTTTCTTCGCTTTCTTCCAGTGGGAGTTCTCGCTGCCGGTGCTCGCCGCGGTGCTCGCGGTGCTCGGCTACTCGGTGAACGAGTCGGTGGTGGTCTTCGACCGCGTGCGCGAGACCTTCAAGAAGCAGCGCGGCCTGACGACTCCGGAGGTAATCAACCACGCGATCACCAGCACCATTTCGCGGACGATCATCACCCACGGCTCGACGCAGATGATGGTCACTTCGATGCTGATCTTCGGCGGCCCCGCATTGCACTATTTCGCGCTGGCGCTCACCATCGGCATCCTGTTCGGCATTTATTCGTCAGTGCTGGTCGCCAGCCCCCTGGTGATGTGGCTTGGTGTGACGCGCGAACAGTTCGTCAAGCCGAAGAAGGAAAAGCCGGCGGGGATGACCGAGGACGGTGCCTGCGTGTGATTCAGATTCAATGAGAACCTACGTCTGGGACCTGCCGACGCGTCTGTTCCACTGGCTGCTGGTCGTCTGTGTCGTCGCCGCCTTCGTCACCGCCAAGATCGGCGGCCATCTGATGATTTGGCACGGCCGGCTCGGTCTCGCCATCCTCGGCCTGATCGTCTTTCGCATCGTCTGGGGTTTCATCGGCTCGACCTACGCACGTTTTGCCACCTTCATCCGTGGTCCAGCGGCGATCCGCGCCTATCTGCGCGGTGAATGGCACGGGCTGGGACACAATCCTTTGGGAGCGCTCTCTGTCATCGCACTGCTGGGCATCCTTTCGCTACAGGCCGCGAGCGGCCTGTTCGCCAACGACGACATCGCCTTCGAAGGCTATCTCACATCGCTGATCAGCAGCGAGTTTTCCAGTCGGATCACGGGCATCCATCAACTGCTCGAAAAAGGCTTGCTGCTGCTGGTGACCTTGCACGTCGGCGCGATCATTTTCTATGCCCGTGTCAAGAAGCAAAACCTCGTCAAGGCGATGATTACTGGCTGGGCAGCAGGGTCGCCTGAACAGTCGAGCCGGGGCGGCGGCACCGCCGCAGCGATCGTTGCGTTGCTCATTGCCGCCGCAAGCGTCTGGGCGGCCTCGGGCGCGTGGTTGCCGGAGCCCGCCACCCCACCTGCCGAGCACACAGCGCCGGATTTCTGATCTCTACCCAAGCTGTACCACGTAGTTGCCGTCCTCTAGCAGTTGCCTGCTTGACTGCTTTTGGTGGGAGCTTTACCCCAAGAGCGCGCCCAAACGGGGCAGGTAATGAAAACGCCCAACCAGTGAGGGTTGGGCGTGGAAGGGTGGTGGTGGGGCGGCAGCCTGCGCCAAACGCCGTTGAAAAGACATGTTACCGGCGTCCCGGCAAGTTGATAAGTCCTGCGGGCTACTGCGAAAAGTGGGGGGTTGACAGGCTGTGATCGTCAGATGGTCGAGCGGTTCTTCTCGTAGATTGGTCACCGATTAGGCCGTTCAACCGCGTCTGTTTTCGGATGCCGGTTCGACTCCCATATCGGAATCGAACCCGCGTCCGTCAGATCGCCACCTTCCACTCTCGCAGCAGGCCGACCGTCTGCGTGAGGCCTTGCTTGAGCAGGGTGTCGAGGTACTCATCGGCCGTCTTCGGCGGGTTCTTCAGCGACCGGCGATGGTTGGCGGCTGCCTCACATACCTGCGCCGGGTGCAGGTCGAGCAGGTCGAAGATGAAGTCGTCGGGGTGCTGGGCGGCCAGGTTGTAGCGCTTGAGCTGTTCAGCCGGGAAGTCCTTCAGGTTGAACGTCACGATCAAGCTGGCGCCGCTGTGAATGGCGGCGGCCACCACATGGCGGTCGTCCGGGTCCGGCAGTTCGACGGACGGGATCAGATGCTCGAAGCCGGCGACGAGGCAGTCCCGCACGTGGGCGTTCATCAATGAGCGTGTGCGCTCCAGGTCTTCCGGCTTGAGGTCCGGTCGCTGCGCCAGGACGTTGCGTATCCACTCATCGTGGATCATGTCCGACCAACGTGCCCGGAACAGGTCCGTCAGAGCCAAGCGCATCAGGAAGTCGCGCAGCGGTGCCGGGTAGAGCACGCACGCGTCGTAGACGACGGTGAAGTGCGAGCTCATTCATTCGTATCCCATCTTGAGCGCCTGCGCCTGCTCGGCCAAGGCGTCGAGAGCCTTGTCGCGCGCGGTGTCGATCCGCTCCTTGTAGGCGATGACGTCCTGGTAGCGGACCCGGCGGTGCGTGCCGACCTTGTGGAACGGGATCTCGCCGCGCTCCAGCAACTGCACCAGGAACGGGCGCGAGACGTTGAGCACGTCCGCCGCCTCCTGCGTCGTGAGCTCGGCATGGATCGGGATGATGCTGACTGCGTTGCCCTCGCCGATCTCGGTCAGGACATCGACCAGCAGGCGAAGCGCAGACACCGGGACGCGAACCGGGTGGGCGGCGCCCTTGTCGTCGAAGATCTCGATCTGCTGCGTCTCGGCACGGGTCTGCAGATAGGCGGACAGGGCCCGGCCGCTCTCCCGGGCGAGAGCGACCTCCTCTGCCGTGGGCAGCGGATGGGCGGGTGAGAGGGTAGTCATGGCAACCTCCTGGAAACATGGATTTGTGTCATGGGAGGAAGTATAACCGAAATAAACGAAAAGTCGAAATATCCGAAACGATGCTCGGGCGGCGTTGGGCGACCGCCATCTGCCAATCCGCACCCATTCACACCCATTGCGCGGACCACTACGCCCGGCGACTTGGCTCCCCGACCGAACAGCGCCTTCATGGACACCTGCCAACTCGTTCGGAAGGAGACCAAGATGGAGGTCGTTCATCTCAACCAGAGACAACTGGCCACCCGCTGGGGTGTCAGCGAGGCGACTCTGGAGCGCTGGCGCAGCGAGGGGATCGGGCCCAAGTTCCTGAAGCTCTGCGGCCGGGTGCTCTACCGCCAGGTCGACATCGAAGCCTACGAGGCATCGTGTCTGGCGACCTCGACCAAGAGCCGCGGCACGAGGGCGAACGAGTAGAGTGAAGCGTGTTGCGTTTTGTCGGTAGTTGCCAATAGGTGAAGGCGTTTCGGAACAGGTCAGGCACGGAATGGATTACAGGGCTTGACAAGCGTTTGCGATATTGCAAATATCGCAAACATGACAAAACAATCTTCGACTCTACCCGCCACGCTTCGCGCCATCCGCGCCAAGCTCGATCTCACCCAGGAGCAGCTCGCCGAGCGGCTCGGGGTCTCGTTCGCCACGGTCAACCGCTGGGAAGGCGGTGACACCAAGCCCCAACGCGCGGCGCAGGAGGCCATCATGGCGCTCGCCCGCGAGGCCGGGGTGGAAGAAGCCGCCGAGGATGCCCCGGAAGCCGCCGTCCAAGTCTCCCGCCGTCGCGGCCGTCGCGCAACAGCCGCGACGCCCACCACCAAGCCCATGGAGCAGATGCTGTGGGACGCGGCTTGCTCCATCCGGGGCGAGAAGGACGCGGCGAAGTTCAAGGACTACCTGCTGCCGCTGCTGTTCCTCAAGCGGCTGTCGGACGTGTTCGACGACGAGATCGAGCGCCTCGCCGAGGAGTACGGCGATCGCGCCACTGCCCTCGAGATCGCCGAGTCCGATCACTCGCTGCTGCGCTTCTACCTGCCGCCAGAGGCCCGCTGGGCGGTGATCAGCGGCCGCGAGCAGTACGACTGGCCGCTGGATGAGCGCGGCCGCCCGACCGCGCCTCGGGACATCGGCGAGCACCTGACCCGCGCCGTGCGCGCCGTCGTCAAGCAGAACCCCTCGCTCTCCGGCGTGATCGACGTGGTGGACTTTGCCGCCGAGCGCAACGGCGAGCGCGACATCAACCCGGCCAAGCTGCGCGGCGTGGTGGAGACCTTCTCCGATCCGCGCTACCGCCTGGGGCTCGCCGACGTGCAGCCGGACTTCCTGGGCCGTGCCTACGAATACCTGCTGCGCAAGTTCGCCGAAGGCTCGGGCCAAAGCGCCGGCGAGTTCTTCACGCCGACCGAGGTCGGCTTCCTGATGGCGCACATCCTGCGGCCCAAGCCCGGTGAGACCTGCCACGACTACGCCTGCGGCTCGGCGGGGCTGCTGATCAAGCTCCAGCTCGTCGCACGGGAGCTGGACCCGACGAGCCGCGTGCCGCTCAAGCTCTCCGGCCAGGAGCTGCAGGCCGAGAGCTACGCCGTGGCGCAGATGAACGCCATCATCCACGACATGGAGGTGGAGCTCGCGCGCGGCGACACCATGATCAACCCCAAGTTCCGCAACGCGGACGGTTCCATCAGGCAGCACGACATCGTCGTCGCCAACCCGATGTGGAACCAGCCCTTCGCGCCCGACATCTTCGCCAACGACCCCTTCGACCGCTTCCGCACTGCCGGCGGCATCACCAGCGGCAAAGGGGACTGGGCCTGGCTGCAGCATACGCTGGCCTGTATGAACGACCACGGCCGCGCCGCAGTGGTGCTGGACACCGGCGCGGTGACGCGCGGCTCCGGCTCGAAGAACGAGGACAAGGAACGCAACATCCGCAAGTGGTTCGTCGACCGCGACCTGATCGACGGCGTGATCCTGCTGCCGGAGAACCTCTTCTACAACACCACCGCCGCCGGCGTCATCGTCGTGCTCTCCAAGCGCAAGCCCGCCGCGCGCAAGGGCAAGATCGTCCTGCTCAACGCCAGCCGCCGCTTCAAGAAGGGCCGGCCCAAGAACTACCTGCCAGAGGAGGACATCCGGCCGCTGGCGGCGATGTACCTCAAGGGCGAGCCGGTCGAGGGCGAGGTGGCGGTGATCACCACCGAGCAGGCGCGGGAGGCGGACTACAACTTGAGTCCGAGTCGGTGGGTAAACGGCTCCTCTGGTGCTGAATCGGCGGATCTCGGCGCGCTACTACGCCGATTCGAAGCTTTACTGGATGCCGAGAAAAAACTCGAGGGCGATCTGGCTGGTGCCCTTGCGCAACTGGGCAAGCTGGCATGAACGGCACGGAAACTGGAAGCGCGACTCTAGCCGAGCTATGCGACCTGATATCTGAGCAGGTCCATCCGGCAGACGTGCCTGAGGCACTTTACGTCGGTCTGGAACATGTCACTCCTGGACGGCTACGCCGCTCGGGAGGCGGTATCGCGGCCGATGTCCAGAGCCACAAGTACGCGTTTCGCCGGAACGACATCCTTTACGGAAAGCTGCGACCGTATCTCGACAAGGCCATCTTGGCGGATACGGATGGGGTCTGCACGACTGAGCTGCTGGTCCTGCGAGCCAAGCCCGGAGTCGATCCCAGATTCCTCGCGTGCCTCGTGCATGATCCCGACTTTGTCGAGCATGCACTTACGGGGGTCACTGGGGCCCACCACCCACGTACGTCTTGGGCTCACATTGCTCAGTTTGAACGTCCACGATTCTCGTTCGAGGAGCAGCGAACCATCGCGGGCTTACTGTGGCGTACTCAAGACCTCCTGCGTGTCTGTGAGGATACGATTGAAGCAGCTCAGAAGCTCAAGCTCGTTGCCATGCGCGAACTGTTCACGCGCGGCCTGCGGGGCGAGCCCCAAAGGGAGACAGAGTTCGGCCCTGTCCCTGACTCTTGGGTGTCATCTCCCTTGGACGAGTGTGCCGAGGTGCAAACGGGGGCAGCGAAAGGCAGGAGGTTCTCGGACGGGGAGACAGTCGAAGTACCGTACCTGCGCGTTGCGAATGTCCAGGACGGGCACCTTGACTTGAGCGAAATGAAGAAGATCAAGATCCGCCGTTCTGAAATCGATCGTTACCGGCTCAAACCAGGTGATGTGGTCCTCACGGAAGGCGGCGATTTTGACAAACTCGGTCGTGGTTTCATTTGGCGCGGCGAATTGGACTTGTGTGTCCATCAGAACCACGTCTTCGCAGTGCGCACGGACAGAGGGAGGCTGCTACCCGACTTCTTCGCCTATTTGGCGCAAAGTGCCTACGGTAAAGCCTATTTCCTGAAGGTTGCGCACAAAACGACCAACCTTGCCTGCATCAATAGCACGAAGCTGAAGGCGTTTCCTGCCGTGTTCCCCCCGACCTTAGACGAGCAACGCGAGATCGTCGCCGTTCTGGATGCCATCGACCGCAAGATCGATTTGCACCGCAAGAAGCGGGCGGTACTGGAAGAACTGTTCAAGGCTCTGCTGCACAAGCTGATGACGGGCGAGATCCGGGTCGATGAACTGGACCTGTCGGTGCTGGACCGCGTCGAGTCCGAAGCCGAGGAGGTCGTGGCATGAGTACCCTCAAGATCAGCGAGGCCGGCAGCGTGCAGTTCCCCATGGTCAAGCACGCCGAGGAGATCGGCTGGGAGCCGCTCACGCCCTTCGAAGCATTGACGCGGCGCGGCGACGAATCCTCCAACCTGTTCCGCGGCGTGCTGGAGCGGAAGATCCTCGAATTCAACCCATGGCTTTCGGCGGATGCGGCGCGCTCGATCGTCGAGACATTGGATGCCCTGCCAGCCACCATCGACGGCAACCGCGAGTTGCTGGCGTGGCTGCGCGGCGAGCGGCAGTGGTACGACGATACCGAGAAACGCCATCGCCGCGTCCAGCTCATCGACTTCGAGCACGTCGAGACGAACGCCTTTCATGTCACCTGGGAGTGGAAGATCAAGCCGCCGGCTCGCAAGGGCAACCGCGCGGACGTGATGTTCGTCATCAATGGCGTGCCCGTGTGCATCGTCGAGCACAAGAACCCGAAAGACGGTGATGCGATCGAGCGGGGGATCAAGCAACTGCGCCGCTACGAGTTGGAGACGCCGGAGCTGCTGGCGGCACCGCAGCTTTTCAACGTGACCCACCTGCTCGATTACTGGTACGGCGTGACCTGGAACGTGAACCGGCGCGACATGGCGCGCTGGAAGCAGAATCGTGAGGAGAGCTACCGCTTCGCCGTGCAGTCGTTCTTCGAGCGCACCGACTTCCTGCGCACGCTGGAGCACTGGATCCTGTTCTATGTCCAGGATGGCGAGACGCGGAAATCCGTCCTGCGCCAGCATCAGCGGCGCGCCATCGATGCCATCCTCGACCGCTGCCTGGACCCCGCCAAGACTCGAGGGCTGATCTGGCACACCCAGGGCTCGGGCAAGACCTTCACGCTGCTGACGGCAGCGCGGCAGATCCTGGAGGACAAGGCCCGCTTCTCCAACGCGACGGTCATCCTGGTGGTGGACCGGACCGAGCTGGAGGGTCAGCTCAAGGGCTGGGTCGAGCGCCTGCTCGGCGAGATGCAGCAGCAGGACATCGCAGTCCGGCGGGCCAACAACAAGGCCGAACTCCAGGCGTTGCTGGACGCCGACTTCCGGGGCCTGATCATCTCGATGATCCACAAGTTCGAAGCGATCCGGAAGGACAGCTGTCTGCGTGACAACGTCTACGTCTTCATCGACGAGGCGCATCGCTCGGTGGCCAAGGACCTGGGCACCTACCTGATGGCGGCCGTGCCGAAGGCCACCATCATCGGCTTCACCGGCACACCGATCGCCCGCACCTCCCAGGGTGAGGGTACATTCAAGATTTTCGGCGCCCAGGACGAACTGGGCTACCTCGACAAGTACTCGATCGCCGAGTCCATCGCCGACGAGACCACCCTGCCCATCAAGCACGTGATGGCACCCTCCACGATGACGGTGCCCGCAGATCGACTCGACAAGGAGTTCTTCGCCCTGGCTGACAGCGAAGGCGTCACCGATGTCGAGGAGCTCAACAAGGTGCTGGACCGCGCGGTGGGACTGCGCACCTTCCTGACGGCCGACGACCGCATTGAGAAGGTGGCCGCCTTCGTTGCGGAGCACTTCAAGGAGAGCGTCCTGCCCCTGGGCTACAAGGCCTTCCTCGTCGCGGTCAACCGCGAGGCCTGCGCCAAGTACAAGAAGGCGCTGGACAAGCTGCTGCCGCCAGAGTGGTCGGTGCCCGTCTACACCGAGAACGCGGCCGACGCCATCGACCGGCCCCTGGTGGCGGAGCTCCAGCTCTCCCCCGAGCGGGAAGAGGACGTGCGACTGCTGTTCAAGAAGCCCGCGGAGGATCCCAAGATCCTCATCGTCACCGACAAGCTGCTCACCGGCTACGACGCGCCGCTGCTCTACTGCCTGTACCTCGACAAGCCGATGCGCGACCACGTGCTGCTGCAGTCGATTGCCCGCGTGAACCGCCCCTACGTCGATGCCAATGGCGTGCAGAAGCGGGTCGGCCTCGTGGTGGACTTCGTCGGCGTGCTGCGCGAGCTCGAGAAGGCCCTGCAGTTCGACTCCAGCGACGTGAGCGGCGTGATCGAGGATCTCGACGTCCTGCTCCAGGACTTCCAACAGAAGATCGCCCAGGCCGAGACGGACTACCTCGACGCCGGCGTGGGCGGTAGCGCCGACGAGCGTCTGGAGCGACTCGTCTATGGCCGCTTCCTCGCCCCCGAGGCCCGCAAGGCCTTCTTCGAGGCCTACAAGGACATCGAGGCGCTGTGGGAGATCCTGTCTCCGTCGCCCGAGCTGCGCGACCACATCGCGACCTACAAGCACCTGAGCCAGCTCTATGCGGCGGTTCGCAACGCCTATGCCGACAAGGTCGGCTTCGTGGCCGACCTCGCCTACAAGACCCGGCGCCTGATCGAAGGCAGTGCGACGCAGGAGGGGCTGGGGCGGCTCACCAAGAGCGTCACCTTCGATGTCAAGACGCTGGAATCGCTGCGCGGCGAGAAGGGCTCCGACGAAGGCAAAGTGTTCAACCTCGTGCGCGGCTTGCAGCAGGAGATCGACGAGGACCCCGCGACCGCTCCGGTGCTGCAGCCGTTGAAGGACCGCGCGGAACGTATCCTGAAGGACCTCGAGGAACGTAAGACCACCGGCCTTGCCGCGATGGATCTGCTGGCCCAACTCGCGGCCGAGAAGGAAGCTGCGCTCGAGAAGGCCCGTGAAAGTGGCTTGGCGGCACGAGCCTTCGCGATCTATTGGACGTTACGCGGCGATGCGGCGTTGCAAGGGGCCGGCATCGAGGCCATGGAAATCGCGATGGAGGCCGAGGCTCTGCTTGGCCGCTTCCCGAACGCAGCGGTCAATCCCGACGAGCAACGTCGCTTTCGTGCCGCACTCTACAAACCGCTCCTCGAGCTGTCCCAGGACGAGCGCGCCCGGGTCGTCGACCTGGTGGTCAAGTTGCTGCTGGCGGAGGGTGACTGATGAAGGCCGGCGGTGAAGCGTGTCGGGACTCGGGGACGAGAAGGCGCGCAGAGCCCCGAAAGGGTTCGCTATATCCGGCCCAGGAGCTCAAGCGCCGTGCCCTGGCCTGGGCGGTGACGCTGCGGGTGAATCCCAAGGTGATCCGGGTGCAGGAGATGCATAGAAAGTGGGGCTCCTGCTCTTCGGCGGGGACCGTCACTCTCGCATCGGATCTCGTCGACAAGGATGAGCGCTTCCAGGATTACGTCATCGTGCACGAGCTCCTGCATTTGCGCTTCTCGACCCATGGGAGGATGTTCAAGGCGCTGATGAGCGCGCATGTTCCCGGCTGGCGTCGCTGGGAAGTGGTGCGGCGCGGCAACACCGACTGAAAGGGAATCGACACGTGGACCCGAAACACCTCTTCGTGGATGAGCGCCTGAAAGGAAGCTGCGTCTATTGTGGTGGCCCTCCCGAAACCGTCGACCACGTGCCATCGCGAGTATTCCTGGACGATCCGCTTCCCGAAAACCTACCGGTCGTCGAAGCCTGTAGGGAGTGCAACGGGGGCTTCTCGTTGGACGAGGAATATCTGGCGTGCCTGCTGGAGTGCGTCATGACCGGAACGAGCGATATCGAGGGGTTCGCTAGGGAAAAGGTCAGGCGATCGCTGTCGAGGAATCGTCGGCTCACTGCTCAATTGAGGCGTGTCGCTGGGATGACGACACCGGCCGTCCCTGGTGGCAGCCCGATGAAGCGCGAGTACGCAACGTCGTCATCAAGTTGGCAAAGGGGCACGCCGCCTACGAATTGAGCGAGTCCTGGCACGACGAGCCCGACGCTTACTCGGTTCGCGCAATTCCTGCGATGCTGGAGGCGGAGAGGCAGGAGTTCGAATGCATAGTGGGAGAAGCCCAGTGTTTATGGCCAGAGCTGGGAAGCCGCGCTTTCCTGCGTGCCTTGGGAAAATCCGTCCCTCCGGCCCAGGTCGGAGCGTGGCTGATCGTACAGCCGGGTCGTAGATATTCGGTCGACTGGCAGACCGGAATCGATGTCTGCATGGTGATCGGTGAGTATCTCGCCTGTAGGGTCGTGTGGAACCGATAGGCAGACACGCGTGGGAGGGGGCGTGGAAAAAACCAAGGTAGACAGGGTCGTCAGAGACTTGGTCGCGGACCATGATCGACTGGATGGTTTTCTATCCAAGGCCCATGTGGAGAGGTTGATCGAGAAACGACAGCTGACCGTCGAGGAAGGCGCAGAGGTTTATCGACAGCTCGATGCGCTCGGCATCAGTGTCGAGGACGAATCCGAGAACCCGGATGAGACCGAAGGCCCGAACGTCGATGAGGTCGACTCTGTCGACGCCGACGTCGATGGTTCGTTTGAACTCCTCGACGTCAGGCTGCGCAGTCTGAGCTCCAGGCTTCTGACCGCTGAGGAAGAAGTCGAACTGGGGCGGCGGATGGAGCTCAGTCGACGCGCCCTACGTGAGCTCGAAGAAGGCGTTCCCCGATCGGAGGGGCACGACAGGATAATCGAACGAGGTAGGAATGCGAAGGAGACGATGATCATGGCGAATCTCCGGCTCGTGCTCCACATCGCGAAGCCGTATGTCGGACTTTCCGATCTCAGCCTGGATGATCTCTTCCAAGAGGGGGTGATGGGACTGATGCGCGCGGCGGACAAGTACGATCATACGCTCGGGTACAAGTTTTCCACCTATGCGACATGGTGGATCAGGCAGTCGATCACGAGGTCTCTCGCCGATCACGGAGCGACGATACGTCTTCCTGTACACGTGTATGACGACGTGCTCAGGCTGAAACGCGCACACAAGCTCCTGGGACAAGCACATCCAGAACGACGGACGAGCATGGCCGAGCTCGCCGACGAACTCGCTTGGGCGATCGACAAAGTCCATTTCATACAACAGATCGCTGCCTTCGTTCCTGCGTCGTTGGACGAGAGGATCAACGGGCATGACGATCTCACGCTGATGGACACGCTGGTTTCCGGGCTCCCGTCGCCGGAGGAGCATCTGGATCATGCCGATCTGGCGAGGTGCATCGACGGCGCCCTGAGTGGCCTGAAAGAGCGAGAGAGCAAAGTGTTACGCCTCCGATTCGGTTTGAGTGATTCCGGTCACGGGGCGACGCTGGAAGAAATTGGGCAAATGTTCGGTCTGACCCGCGAGCGGATTAGGCAGATCGAAGCCAAAGCCCTCGGTCGACTCAGGCATCCAAGTCAAGGAGATGTGCTTCGCGACTTTCTGGACTCGTGAGGAGTGCAGGGAGTGTGGCGAGAGCAGAGCTTCATAGAGGAGAACGGGAATGAACGCAGAAACGGCTCGAGAGAAATTCGTCGATTGGTTGGCAAGGCGCGTGACCCTGGCCGGCAGGGGCGACTGCGACGACGTGTTGGAGGTCGAGCCGTCAGGGAAGTATTGGTTGGGAAGATTGCAATCCGCCGAGGCCGTGGCCGAAAGCGACTGGGGTGATCGGGGGGAACGGTTGGAACCCTGCGCATTCGGGATCAAGGTCAAACCCAGAGGGGCGGGACCCTGGCGCTTTCGTGTCGTCACGAGTTTTCGGGTTTGGCTTTGGGACAAGTCGGCGAAGATATGGAAGAAGACCGGGCCCGTCCGCGTTGGATTAGCGATCGAAGTGCCGGAACGGATAGGGATACATCGATATGGAGAGGAGGAGATCGCGAGCGCCCTGGCCAGCGTGACTGGGCGCGACGGACTCGCCGCGCGGATCGATGTCGAAGTCGACACCGGACAGTCCGGTGATCATGAGCTGAGCGTGTCTCTGGTCAATTGCTCCCCCAAGGAACATCCGGACTTCAAAGACACACGGCTCTACCAGTCCGAGTTGCGAGTCGAGAATCTCGACACGATCCCTTTCATGCTCGAAGCACTGGAGGATTCGTTCAGATACGACAGGTGTATCGAGGCGTACGGCATCAACTGCGGCGTACGTACAGAATCTGGAGCCATCGTCACGGAAGATGCGGTCACGATCGACCGCCATAGACCTCGGTACTGGAACGTGGACGATCCGATGCCAACCATGCGATTCATGGATTTGGCGGCCGATCCGATCGGACCGGCGGAAGCTCTACTTTCGGCGCTGAGGAGTTGGGGAGGTGCCAACTGGGCGGCCGATGTACTGGAACATCGGGCGGACGCAGAGAGATGGTCGACCGAGATGCAGCAACAAGCGACTAGGGCCGCCGAGGAATTTGAGCGAGAGTGTGAGCGACTCGCGAAAGGCATTGAGCTATTGAAGTCCGACGAAGCCTTGTTTCGCGCGTTCACCGGAATGAATCGAGCGATGTCATTCAGTGCCCGGGGCAAGTATGACTCCTGGCGTCCGTTCCAGTTGGGGTTCTTGCTCGCGAACCTTTCGTCGGTCGTGGACAAGGAGCATGAGCCGGATGTCGTCGACGTCGTCTGGTTTGCGACGGGCGGAGGCAAGACGGAGACGTACCTCGGCCTTTTGGTGACGGCTGCGTTATACGACAGAATGACCGGGAAAGTTTCGGGAATCACTGCGTGGGCTCGTTTCCCTTTGAGGATGCTGTCCCTACAGCAGACCCAGCGTTTCGCCGACGCAATCGCCTCGGCAGAGATGGTACGCCGCGAGATGGGTTTGGCAGGAGATGGTTTCTCACTTGGGTTCTTCGTTGGGCAGGGTGCGACCCCCAATCGCATCCCTGAGAATCCCAAGCCGGACGAGCCGGATCCCGACGACGACCAGATGCCGCGCCGATACCAGGTACTGGAGTACTGCCCTTTCTGTCACGAGCGTTCGATAACGATGAACTTCGACAGGCGCTCGTGGAGACTCGAACACCGATGCGGAAACACGAACTGTGTAGCGAATGGTGACGCTCTGCCGATATACGTGGTCGACGAGGAGATCTACAGATTTCTGCCTACGGTGGTCGTCGGCACCCTCGACAAGGCGGCATCGATCTCCCTTCAGGCGTCCATGCGCGGCATGGTCGGCGCGCCTCTGGGGGTGTGCTCCAAGGAAGGGCATGGATACATCTATGCCCCGAGGAGTTCACGTCCTTCGGGATGTCTCGTTCCCGGTTGTCGGGGGACGCGCCAGGCGCTGCCCATGGAGGAGGATAAGTATGGACCGTCCTTCCGACTCCAAGACGAACTGCACCTCCTGCGGGACAGTCTCGGGGCTGTCGACTCACACTACGAGGCTTTGTACGACGCGCTGCAGGACGAACTTTGCGGCAGGAAGCCAAAGGTACTTGCGTCCTCTGCGACACTTACGGGTTACGAAAAGCAGGTAGACGTTCTGTATCGGCGAGCGGCGCGTGTTTTCCCCGTTCCTCCACCGCGTGTCGGCGGAGGCTTCTGGACCGCGGATTCGGAAAGCTTGATGCGCCGGTTCGTGGCGATAGCGCCGCGGGGGGTGACCATCGAGTACACGGTCGATCGATTGCTGACCGAGTTGCAGATCGCTGTGCGGGATCTGGCGCGAGATCCCGTATCCACGTGTGCCGATATCGGGATCGATCCGCAGTTCTCGGCGGAGTTGCTCTCTCTGTATGGGACGAACGTCGTCTATGGGAATACGTTGCGTGACCTCGAGGCAGTGATGCGCTCGATGGAAACGCAGGTGATCGTTCCTGGTGCGATCAATACTGCATCACTCACGGGCAAGACCGACTTCTCGGAAGTGCGCGAGATACTCGAAAGATTACAGAGCCCCGAGGACTCGTTCGAAGAGCGGCTGCACATCGTATCGGCATCCTCGATGATGTCCCACGGCGTGGATGTCGATAGGTTGAACGTGATGGTGATGCTCGGTATCCCGCTGTCGGCGGCCGAATTCATCCAGGCCACAGCCCGGGTGGGACGCCGCTTCCCGGGCCTCGTGTTCGTCGTCCACAAAATCGGCCGGGAACGTGACGCAGGGGTCTTTCGCTCCTTCAGACAATTCGTCGAGCAAGGGGACCGATTCGTCGAGCCCATACCGGTTACGAGGCGCAGCCGCCGAGTCTTGGACCGAACCGTTGCCGGCCTGGAGCTGGCTCGCTTGCTGGTAATCCATGAGGGGTCTTCTGGAACTGCTCTGACGACTTTGCGCACTTTCAAGGACTATGTGTCGTCTGGGAAATTCGACGTCGAAGTGGAACTCGATGCACTGATCGAGGCGCTTGGTTTGCAAAGCGAGCTCGACGAGCCGTTGAGAAAGGACCTGCGAGTATGGTTCGACGAGTTGCGCCACAACATCCTCGTGCCACCCAATGACGCGCGTTTCCCTTCCGATCTGTCGCCGTCTGGTCCACCCATGCTGTCGCTGCGGGACGTCGAGAAGCAGGTCCCGGTCATCGGGACCAGGGTCTGAAGGAAGAGAAAAGTGAAAGAATCGAGAAGCGCTTCCCAGATCCTCTTCGGATTCCTTCCGGAACAGACCGTCGACCTGCGCGGCGGAGTGTGGAAAGTCAAGGACTGGCGGCATCCCAAGGTTCGCAGCGAGATCGATTCGGCATCGCTTCGGCGGGAAATCATCCGGCAGGCGACGCCGTGGAGTGCAGTGGGAATGGACGCCGGTTTCGTCGCCCATTTGCACGCGGGCGCACCCATCACAGTGTTGACGCTCGACGAGAACAACGGCGTCGAAGTGGAGCCGTTTCCGAAATCGTGGATATGCAAATCCTGCAAGAGGGTACACGATACGCCGGATGCGACGTGTCCTTGCGGGGCAAGAGGTCAGAAGGGGCAGCTGTTCTTCGTGGGCTATCACGACAAGTGTGGAACACTCCGAGCACCGTGGATCCCCAAGTGTCCCGAGCACAGGCAGGTGCGCATCGTGTTTCCTGGGACTTCCTCCGCGACCGAAATCCGATTCGAGTGTCCGGTATGCGATCGAGAACTCCGGAAAGGGTTCGGACACGTCCCGTGCGATTGTGGTCAGGGCAATCTCGCCTTTCAGCCACATCGTGCGTCTTCTGTCTACACGCCCCGCAACGTCGTGATCGTCAATCCGCCTTCGCGGGAGCGCATACGGGCGATCGCCGAAGCGGGTGGACCACCAAAGGCGTTGAGCTGGGTCGTGGATGGCATGAAGACCAAGACGGTCGAAGAAGTCCCAGCCAGTCGTGAAACCCTGAGGCGGCAACTGGAGGCGCAGGGGCTGCCACCGGAGATCATCGACAAGATGCTCGACATCGCCGGGACGGCATCTGGAGCACTGCAGAGTGAAGACATCGTGCTGCCATCGGGTCAACGAGAGGATGCAGAGGCCCAAGCAGTGACCATCGCCCTAGCGACAATGGAGTCCAGGATCAGAATCGACGATTTGGTGGCGGCGACCGATCCTTCCAGCGAGCTCGGTCTACTCTACCGCGTGCGATATGCGCATGCGCTGCGTTCGGCGGGATTGTGCGCAGTCGACCTGATCGAACGTTTCCCCGTGCTCACGGGGCACTTCGGCTATACGCGAGGTGACCACGAGCCTGGCAAGGGGCGGCTCGTCCCATACAAGGGGCGCCATGGACAAGGTTACAAGGTATACGCGGACATCGCCGAGACGGAGGCCCTTTTCGTCAGGTTGGATCCGATGAGGGTCGCGAAATGGTTGGTCGATGCAGGTCATCCACTCGCCGAGTGGCACGACGAACGAACGGCTCGATCGGCCATATTGGAGGCGGCACGCCTGCCTTCGTCGACGGACGAGAAGGACGGGTCCGTCGGCGCTGCACTGCTCGAGTTGGTCCATTCCTACGCGCATCGTTTCCTGAGGATATCCGCCGTTCACGCCGGCATCGACAGAAATGCCCTTTCAGAGCTACTGGTTCCCCTGCATCTGGGGTTCTTCATCTACGCTGCCGCGCGGGGCGACTTCGTGTTGGGAGGACTCCAAGCCGTGTTCGAGACCGAACTGCATCGTCTGTTAGACGCCATCGTGTATGACGAGCATCGTTGCGCACTGGATCCGGGTTGCTCCGACGCCGGGGCGGCTTGCATGGCTTGCCTTCATGTCGGAGAGCCATCCTGCCGCTATTTCAATCGGCACTTGAGCCGTCTGACGCTCTTCGGACAGCATGGGTATCTGCGAAGCCCATGAGTCTCGGTTCATGGGTCCCAGGCAATGGCGTATTTGATCTTTCGGCTGGCAACGACATAGAGACCCACCTTCGCCCGACTCAACCCGACATAAGCAACGGCGCGAAGGTTTTCGATCGTCGCGGCATCCGATAAAGCCAGGACGACCACGTCACGTTCAAGCCCCTTGAAACGGTAAACGGTTTCGACGGGGATACCATGACCGTCCAGTGTGGTGAATAGATGCCCAGCCACGCCGGTCGATCTCAGTTCGGAGACCACCGATGTGGAATCCGTCAGAACGATCAGCTGGGTTGGTTCGATCCTGTCTTCGAGGACTATGCTCTCGACCAGGCCGACGACGTAGGGTGCGAGCTGCTCTCGACGGTCCACCTCCACGAACCTCGGCTCCGGTCCATCGACAAACTTGCCCTCGAGGCGATCGTCGAAAATGCTTGCTACCCTTCGAGCTATCGGACCCGTGTTCCGGCAATTCACGGTCAACTCGAGTTGGACCAGTCCTTCGGGTATCGACCATCCTCGTCGATACAAATCTTGGTGAGAGTCGGCGAATAGGTATAGAAGACCATCGTCGGCAACGAGAGATTGTGTCACTGAAAGCCATTCCATGGCGAAATCCTGAGCCTCATCGACCAGTACTGCATCGTACCGCGTGCCGTTGCGAGCGGCAGCCTCGCCCAGAATGCGAGGAGCTCCGATTTCGTACCACTCGCTCGTCGGGTCGAACGGGGTCTTCAATTTGGCGCGTTGTGTCTCACGAAATACGAGGCTGTGAAAGGTCTCGACGTCGACAGATGAGCCATGCAGTGTCGACGCGAGATGCTGTCGAAGTGGTGCGTTGTAGCAGAGCAGCAGTACGCGAAAACCAGATGAACCGAGCTGACGCGACTTCTCTACGGCTAGCACCGTCTTCCCCGTCCCGGCGCCCCCAAGGATAATGGCGCGCTTGACGCGTCTGATCGTTTGCAGCACCACCATCTGTTCGCTCGTCAAATCAAGCAACGCTTGCCCGGCGTCTCCAACGTCGTCTCGCAGGAGGCGTCTTACTCGAATGGTAGGTGCCAAATGGCCAACGATCCGCTGGATGTCACCCTTGGACAAGGCTCGATTCTGTCCCCAATGGCGGAATATCCGTTCTATCGCCTCCATTGGTGGCCGATCCAGATCGACACGGTCGACGACGATTTCTCTGGGTGCATTGATCCCGAGAAGCTGAGTGACTTCTATGTCCGGGAACACGACGGCATGCACGATCGGATACCGTGTTAGGGTGGGATCGACCGCCTCGAAGAAGTTGAGCAATGCATATTTGGAGTCTGTCGCCTGATCGAACGGGTTTTTGATGGGATGGCGGGTTCCATCGCTCCCAGTCGAAAACCAGGTGCCGTCAATGACTTCGATCCCGCCGCCCTTCACCTCCAAAACGAGGATGCCGAGGTCGGGAGCCAGCACGACGAAATCGGCTTCGCCGTCGCCCTGCTTGCCCCCACGGCGTGATTGCCAGGCAACCGAATGGAAAACAACGAGATCATCAGCGGTGGACAAGTGCTCGCGCACCTTGATCTCCGATCGCGGGCTGCTCGGTGATGCTTCACGGGGGTAGAAGGTCGTCATTGGCTCGATTTGTCCGGTTTCCGTGGCGGCCGACGGAGCCCCCGATTGGTGGTGATCGCCGGCTGCCTCGTGTGCTTGCGCGTCTCGACGATCTTGGAAACATGACGCGCTGCGTCGGCGGGTGATTCATGCGCCCAAATCCTCACCACTTCCCAGCCGAGCTCACTAAGGCGTCGATCGGTGTCGGCATCACGGGCGCGATTGACCTCGATCTTCGCTCGCCAGAATTCGGCGTTTTCCTTGGGCCAAGTGGCGTGTAGTGGGCAGCCGTGCCAGAAGCACCCATCGACGAACACTGCGACGCGCGGACCCAGGAAAGCAATATCTGCGACCCGCCGCGGTTTCGAAAGTAGTGGTACTTGCAGGCGATATCGTAGACCCAACGCGTACAGGGCCTTGCGAAGTTCTATCTCGATGTCGGTGCCGCGCTGGCGCACTCGCGCCATACGACGACTTGCCTCAGTGGATGAGGGGGTTGCGCGCGACATCACGTTTCCCCTTTGTGCCCGTCATCGATGGTTGAATGGCGAGATGCTGGAGGATGCTACGACCGATGACTTTTCCAAGTGTCACCGGGACGGCATTGCCGATCATGCGCCCCAAGGCCTTGAACTGGATCGGCGCACCGTCCGGGACGAAGGAGTAATCCCCCGGAAAGCCCTGCAAGATGGCACCTTCACGCAGCGAGATCGCGCGGTCCTGCTCGGGGTGACCAAAGCGACCATTGCCGAAGCCGTAATACTGCGTGGTGAGTGTGGGAGCAGGCTCGTCCCAGACCATGCGGCCGTAAACACCGGGATAGGTGCGCCCCGTATCACGCTGGTGGCACTCCGCAATCAGACTTTTGGGCCAGTCTCGCCATGTTCCACCAGGGCGCGATGCCCGGATCCGATCGAGGTTGAGTTTCGATAGTTTGGAAGCCGCGTGCAGCGGATCACGCGGCAGAGAGTCGCCTGCGGCGATCGCTGGGAGCTTGCCAATCGCTTCGCGTACCGTCACTGGGCGATTGTGAGTGTACTCGGTGAGTTCGATGGGGCCGAGTCGCGATGCGAGTAGCACCATTCGACGTCGACGTTGAGGCAAGCCATAGCCAGAGCAGTCCACGACATCGTGCCAAACTTTGTAGCCGAGCTTTTCCAAAGTGGCTACGAAATCACCATACACCTCGTGTTTCTCTACCGTCGGTACGTTTTCCATGGTGACGATGTCCGGGCGCACACCTTTGACCAATCGCGCGAACTCATACAACAGCGCCCAGCGTGGGCTACCCACCGTGTCGTAGCGTTGGGCATAAGTCGAGAACGGCTGACAGGGCGCGCAGCCGGCGAGGATGCGGATATCCGCGTCGCCGAAAAGAGCCCGCAGTTTCGCAGGTTTCGATCGAGAGACGTCTTCTTCGATGAATCTGGCGCCGTTGTTGGTTTCGAATGGATGGCGGCACGCAGGATCGACATCAATGCCGGCGACCACAGGAATCCCTTCTGAGGTCAGACCGTGAGTGAGCCCACCCGCGCCACAAAACAAATCAATGCAGGCCAAGGTCGTCATTCATGATCTCCTTTGGTCGGCCAGAACGAGCTTGGCACCGTGACGCTCCTCTCCATCATCGGCTCGACGCATCGTCGGGTTCTTCCGACGCCTTGCCGGATCGCACCCATTCGTCGACTTCATCGGCCTTGAACTTCCAGAACCTCCCTACTTTGTGGGCCGGCATGTCCTTTTTCCCGATCCACGCATAGACCGTGTCCCTGCTGACCCCGAGGTATTCGGCGATTTCCTCGACGGACAACCATCGGTCGGACATGGTGGTTCCCACAGCATAGACACCCATGATCAGTGATTCTGCCATAGCTTCAGCGGGATTAAAACCGGTTTTATGCCGAACTGTCCTGATTAGGCGGGGTCGAGTCGGAGGTCGTAGGTCTAGATGAGAGTAGAAGCGTGGTCTCGGCACTCCGCCTTACTACCAACCCGGGCAGCACCTTCCCGCCGCTATACACCCACCGGCGCAGCTCCCTGGCAGCGCTCGACCAGTCGCGCTGGTTGACCCGGCGCCGTAGAGTCGAGGTCTGCAGCCGCCCTGCGCCGAGGTTGAACGTGAAGTCCACGATGGCCGCGAGCCGTTCCTCGGGCTCCGTCGCCAGCACCGGACAGTAGCGCAGTGTGGCGGCGAGCGCGGTTCGCAGATCCTGAGCCAGATAGATCTCGCCCTCATCCTCGGTGATCGGCGGATGGTCAGGCTTGCAAAGGTGTCCGTAGCCGATCGTCCAATACCCTGCCGGGCAAATATAGGGGTGCGCGCGGCGCTGCGGATCGTGCTTGGGCACCCGATGGAATCCCTCGAATCGCTTTGCCAGGCCGACCGCAGCCAATGGCACGTCGATCATGGACGCACTCGGTCGAAGACGCGGCCGAGGAACCAGAAGTTGAGCACGCCGGCCCACAGCGCCTGATCGGCCTCGGTCCAGGCGGCCTGGATGGCCGGAATCCACTCCACGCCCGCATCGATCGCGCCGACGAAGGCTGCCGTCTTGGCGGCGCAGTAGAGCGCCATGAACCAATAGGTGATCACCGGCCGCACGCTCGACGACAGCGCATCCGCCCAGCGCACGCCGGATCGTTGCCCTTGTGAGGCGACGGCTTCCTTCAGCGCCTCGATGGCCCCGGCGTTCCACGCGGCATCGGCAGCAGCGCCGATCTCGGCCATGCGCTGGGCGCCGCGCAGCTTCTCGAACTCCAGCGCCTTGTCCTGCATCGCCAGCTCGTGGCCGCGTTCGCCCTTGCGGTCGAGCCACTTGAGGATTTCGGGAGCGAGGCGGAAGGCCCCGCCGAGGAGGCCGCCGAGCAGGGTCTCGATCATTGGTCACCTCCGAACACCTTGAGCTTGATGACGGCGCCGGCGACCAGGGCCAGCAGGAAGCCGGTGGTGACGAGCCGGACCACGGTCTGCCAGGCGGTGTGCTTGGCGGCGTTGAAGGCCTCGAGCAGGCCGCGCAGCTCGCGGATGTCGTGGGCGGCGTCCTCGCCGTCGAGGCCCACGTCGGCCAGGGCGCGCCTCGCGCCGCGCTCGGCGGCGCGTGCGAGCAGTTCCTCGAACTCGTCGCGCGGCATGACGACCATGCCGTCGTGCAGGGTGGGTGGGCTCATCGTTGGTCTCCGGAAACGAAGAACCCGCCGGGTGGCGGGTTCGGTGGATGAAGGAAAGGGATGGGTTCAGACGGCGATGCCGGGGCTCCAGCCGGTCGCCTTGTAGACCGAGAGCACGCCCTCGTCCTCGACGAAGCAGGTCCAGCCGATCTTGGGGACGTGGTATTCCCACACGCCCGCGATGCGTACCGCGATCTGGTCGGTGCGGCCCGCCCAGACGCCGGTGGCCGCTGCCGGCACGATGTAGCGATCGCCGTCCACGGGTGTCGCTGGCGGCGTGGCGAGGTCGCGGTCCTTGACCGACAGCCCGACCACGGCGCCGAGGCGCTTCAGGTTGGCGTCCATGCCGCCGTTCCAGTTGTGTTCGCCCTGGGCCCAACCGTAGGTCAGTCCCAGGTTCGGATCATTCAAAGCCATCAGGCACCCCCGTAGTAGTCGCCGTAACGCAGGCCGTAGCCGGTACGGTCGAATTCGATGACGTGTTTCTGCCAGGACACATGGCCGTCGCGGCTCGCCTCGATCTCCACCTTGACGTGCGCGTTGACGCGCCCCAGGCCGGAGTCGCCAAGCTCCTGCGCCAGAGGCCAGGTGGTAGCGTTGCCGGTGATGCCGCTCACCGTGCGCGCGAGCTGCCCGTTCTCGTTGTAGAAGCGCACGGTGACGGTCTGGCCCGTCTCCGGCGTGATCGCCCCCTCGGTCTGCAGCACGAGGTAGGCGGTCTGGGACTGGCGATTGCGCGTGGCCCAGCTCACGTTGATCTCGCCGGCCACCACCGTCGGGTAGCGCTTGCCGTTGACCTGGGCGTTGCCCGGGCAGTACGGACGGATGAAGCGCTTGTTGAGCGGCAGGCTCATCTCGGTGGCCGCCGCCTCGGGCAGCGTGCCGCGTGCGGTGCGGGTGAGGAGCTTCACGCGCACCGTCTCCCCGGCCACATACTCCGGCGTGAGGTAGTGGCGGAAGCCGTCCACGAACCAGATGCGGCTGCCGGCTGGGTGGCTCGCCGGCACCGTATCGAGCATTCCGCGCTCCAGGGTGACGGTCTGGGTGGCGAGGTTGAGCGACACCACCTTGAGCCATTCGCCGTCGATCAGCGCCAGGCTGCCTGCGTCCACCTCCTCCAGGCCGATGCCGGCGGTCAGCGCCACGCCCACCTGGGTGGCCGCCTGCGGCAGCATGGCGGTGAGGACGGCCGTCGGCGTGAAGATGCCGAAGCCCTTGTCGGTAAAACTGCCGCTGACGCGGGCCAGCGCCTTGAAGCCGAAGGCGTCCGACGATGAGCGCGAACCGCAGGCTGCCACCAGGCCGTCGAGATCACCGATGTCGCCGAGCAGGCTCTGGGACTCGCCGGTGAAGTCCTTGACCACCGACCAGTACGGCACCTCGAACAGGGTCTGGTGGGGGCACGGCGCCGGCAGACTGGTCGGCTCCGTCCAGCCCGAGGGCGGCGGTGCCGAGTAGACCGACTGCGGCAGGCCGAAGATGTCCTGCACGCACTCCACTCGCACCGCCCCGTTCGCCAGCTCCCCATAGGCGATGCGCGCGACGCGCATCACCATCTGGTCGATGCCGTAGGGCGGCCAGGAGAGCTTCACCACGTCGCCGATGTTGAGGCCGGAGGCCTGGCGGTTGGCGACGAAGGTGCATTTGGCGAGGGGGCTTACGAGTTGCTTCAACTCGCGCATGGCCACCCGGTTGGCCAGCTCCGCTCGGCTGATGCCGGGGTAGTTGACCGTGGTCGCCACCACGCCGCCGTTGAGCTGCACGGCGGCGATGTCCTGCACCGTGACGCTGCCGTCCTTGTCCGTGGCGCCGTCGCGGTAGACGACGGTCACCTGGTTGGTGATCTCGCCCCAGGAGGGCCGCGTGAATTCCTCGATGCGCAGGATGTTGCCCGGATCGAAGGTCGGCAGGCTGGAGAGCGTGTAATCGGCGCGCGCGAGCTTGAGGGTGAAGAGCCCGGTGCGCGGATGGACGTAGAGCAGTCCGTCCACGTGCCGGAGCACCGACAGGATGAAGTCCTCGATGGTCTCTTCCTTGTTCCACAGCAGCGACAGCCCGAAACCCTCGGCATGGAGCGTGCCGGCGGCCGCCGTGAAGCTGGCGTCGTCGATGTCGCTCGTCGGGTAGCCCATGCCCCACTCGCCGTTGGTGAGGCACTCGCGCACGATGTGGGCCGGGTTGGCGTCGCCGGAGATCTCGGCCTTGGCCGCGTACCACTGCCTCGGCACCCGCTTGGCGCGCACCGACCAGGGCTTGATGTAGGGGTTCATGGCTGCGACCCACACCCGGCGCAGGATCAGCGACACCACGCCGCGGAAGGCCGGAACGTCGGCGCCGAGGCGCTCCTGCAGGTAGGCGTTGCGTCCCTGGGTCGGCCCGCCCATCAGGATGTCCACCGGCCCCTGCACGCCGCCCTCGCGCTCCTCCCCGCCGAAGAGATTGGGGTTGTCGATGGTGATGGTGGTGTTGCCGGTGACGTTGCCCGACCAGGCGACGCGCTCGCCCACCCGGATCTCGGTGATGGCGTCCAGCGGGCCGTGACACAGGGCGAGGTGGGCGCCGAGGCCGTACCAATATCCGACCGTGTACTCCTGACTGCCCTTGCCGCCGCCGCTCATCGTGCCCGCTCCTTCTCGGCTTCCTCGGCGACACGGATTGCCATCGCGTCCCCCGTGGCACGTAGCCAATCGGCGGGGACCCCTCGCTCCACGAATTCGGCCCAGGTGTGTTCACGTCCCTCGAACCAACGCCGCATCCCGCGGGCGCAGTAGCCCAGGGCGCGGGCATGCTCCAGTCGAGCGATGACCTCGGTGGTCACTTCTTGCCCCCAGAGGAGGACTTGCGGATCGGGCGCACCTGGACGTCGCCGTACCAGACCACGTTTGGGCCGGAAATCACGCGAGTCCCGAACAGCACCGGGATGGGGGCGTCCTGGGAGGCGATGGGCACGTCCTTGTCGCCGATCTGGCCTGGCTGGGCATCCTGCACCTTGGGGCGAGGCGCGAGCAGCGCCGACAGCACCTTGGTGACGACCCAGACTATGATCTGCTGCCACATGGGAAAGCCTCACACGATGGCGTCGCCGGTGAAGGGATTCTTCACCGGGATGAAGGGGAAGCCGCCGAAGTTGTCTAGGTTGCCGAAACGGTCCTTGCAATGCGCCATCGTGTGGTCGCAGCCGGCATAGAGCTGGACCGCATCGCCCGCCGTGAGGCCGACCATGGGAGCGACCAGGGTGAGGTCGATCCCGGCGTGACCGACGATCATGCGCGCGCCGGCGGTGGTGGCGAGCATGCCGCCCACGAAGTAGCCGTCCGGCCGGCTGGCGGCGACGGCGACCTGGACGGTCACGCCGCTCACCGCCGCTACGGTGCCGTCCACGCGGAAGCTGTCCTTCAGCGCCCCGCATCCGCTGGAGTATAGCACGTGGCGGCACAGTAACTGATACCGAGCTCGTAAACCGGATCGTTTCAAACTCACTGTGATCGGCTCGCAGCTGAGGGTGGCCTCTGAGCCGGACAGCCGCGCACCGGTGACGCGCCCCTTCCAGTAGGTGATGAACTCGGCATCATCGATGTGGCGCCGGTAGATGGTCACGCTCACGACACCCTCGGGCGGGGCGGCGAGAAACAGACTCGCCACGGGAAGGCTCCGCGGCATGCGGATCTCCAGCCCCAGCCGCGCGAGCTCGTTGCTCTGCTCGATGCCGCCGCGCGAGATCGTCGCCGGCTGATAGGTCTCGGATTGGTAGTCCACCGCAACCTGCCCAGAGGTGTAGAGCCAGCGCTGCGTGCCCTGGGAAAACCGATATAACTCCTGCGGTTGGCCGCTATGGACGGATTGTTCGATGTCCAGATAGCTCATGATCTCAACGTCCTGGTGGAGAGCTGCACGCGCGCTACACTGTCCGTCTCCCAATGCAGCTCGACCGCGTCCTGGTCGAGCCGTGCCAACTCCAGGTACGAGACCTGCAGGAACTGCTGGGGATCGAGGGTCACGCCCAGCGGCGCGTCCAGGGAGAGCAGCTCCTCGTCCTCGGAGATCTCGTTCGCCCCGGTGATACGGCGATGGAAGGTGCCGGCCGTGGTGAGGAGCCGCAGGTCGCGCCGCAAGGGATCGGCGGCGACGAAGCGGGCATAGCCGACGTTGCGGACGACGAGGCCGGCATCCGTGGCCGCCACAGTACGGGTGACCTCCAAGTCGGACTCGAAGGTCGGCAACCAGCAGGGATTCGCCCGTCCCGCGCGTGCGGCGAGCCAGCCCCGGAAGGCATTCGCCGCGCTCCGGTCGGTGAGCAGCCAGGTCAGCGTGCGGCCGATGAGCGGGGCGCCCGACTCGTCGTCGAAGGTCGACAGTCCCGTTCCGTAGTCGATGATCGAGAGCTTCCTCCGCCACCTGTCCTCGAGGTCTGTGCTCCGGTTGGGCCGCCAGTCAAACACCCGGTAGCCATGATAGGCCGGACCCGCGTCGGCGACCGCGGGCGCCGTGATGTCCTCGACGCCGAATCGGCACCGGCCGACGGCGATGGTGTCGGTGGGACGCGCCACGGCCACCTCGCCCTCGAGGCGGGCGAGCCGCGCCGGGAACACCCGCGTACCGGCCGGCCAGCTCCCGGCCAGGGGGAGCTTGAGGGTCAGCGTGTTGCCGGCGATGGAGAGAATCTCCACCGCCTCGTGCCGCGTGTTGGAGCGCCACAATACGGCAAACCCGCCCGCGTGGTAGTCTCTGTTGGCTGCATCCTGCACGGTGAGCGCGGTGCTGCCGATGGCGACCTCGCCCGCAAGGGTGGAGCCGTCGGTCCACACCGGCAGGCAGTAGATGCGTGCGCCCCATGCGAACAACAGATGATCTAGCACCTGCGAGTCCCGGCCCTCGATCAGAAATCCGTACTCAAACCCTCGCCGTGGTATCTGGCGCAGGCGCACCCGCTGCTCGGTGCCGTCGTAGGACTCCAGTACCTCGGTGAGCCATTCCAGCCGCTCGGTGATCCCTTGCGACCAGTCCGGGCGCATACCGAAAACGACCACGCGGCGGCCAGTTACCGTCAGCAGCGCAATAATACCGCCGCCGAAAACAAACCGATAAACCGCATCAATAACCGGCGCGCCGCGTATATCAGCCACGAATGTATAGAGGCGCGATTGCAGCGGCCCGAAGGCGAGCGGGGGCGTCGGCTGTCCAGACAGCAATAACCCATCAGCCCCGACCCCTGTTATCTCAATGGCATTGAGCGTCTGCGCGTCGAACCGGGCGTTCCACACCTCCAGCACCCGCTCGACCGGACTCACCAGGTTGCCGAGATCGATAACAGAAGGGATAACGTGAATGCGGTTGTACCAATCAAATCCGAATGCCGGCAGACTAGCCCCGACCTTGTTTAGTCGCAGCTCATCGACTGGCTGTGTATTGACCAGAGCGCCAAAGTACGGAAGTGAACTAGCGCTTTGAACAACAGGGAACGTTGCTCGCTCATACTCAGAAATCTCAGGCGAGCGCGGCCAGGACGGCGGCTCCTGGATGGATGAACCGGGCAGAATTAAACCGGGTAAGGTCGGCATGATCCGCTCAGGGGATGAGTCTCACGGCATAGCCGTGCACGCCGCTCTTTCCGTTCTTGGAGTGGGCCGGGAAGGCCATCCACTGCTCGGCGCCCAGGGCGAAGACCTCGGCCGGCGCGTAGTGGGTGATGTTGAGGTAGCGCAGGTGAGCGGTGTGGCCGAAGGGCGAGAAGAAGCCGGAAGGCCGCGCCACGAACAGGTAGAACGGCAGCATCGGCGTCACGCCGTTCAAGGTGTTGGGCACGTGCCCCCACCAGTAGCGCGCCAGACTGTCGCGCGACGTGCCTGTGCCACCCTCCCACATGGACTTGGAGCGCTTGCCGGTCAATGGCGAGTTCTGGCAGACCGAGAACCAGGTGTCGGCCGAATCCACCGTGCCGCGCACGAAAGTCTGGCCGTAGCCTTTGTAATCGTTGAACGGCAGACCGCCGTGCCGATCGTAGGGGTAGCCGAAAACGTAGTCGTTGAAGCCGCTGTACGTATAGGTGTAGGCGTCCGGGCCGAACGCGCCCGACACGAACGCCCCGCCGCCGTAGCTGCCGAACTTCGCGAGATCCCCGAAGGCGAGATGGTGATAGACGCCGGGCGAGACCTCGGCCACACACATGATCAGTTCGGGCGTGGCGGCCGAGAGTAGGTGGTAGGTGTTGGCGGTGCCCACCTCGAACAGGCCGCAGGCCTCGGCGCGGTAGCTCGTGGTGTTGCTCACGTAGCTGGCGTTGACGATCGAGCCGGGTTGATCCCACCAGGGCTTGCCGGCATCGAATCCCGTCGAGCCGATCAGCCAGATGCCGGTGACGGTGTTGTAGCGCGTGGAGAGGCGCTCGTTCACCGCGGAGCGCAGATGGACGTAGAGCCCGCCCTTGGCGAGCGACAGGGTCTGCCCGGTGCCGTCGGGGACCCAGCGCAGCTGGGTCCAGCCGTTGGCCACCGCGAACACGCGCAGGGCATCGAGCAGCTGATCGGGGTTGGCGGAGGTGCCGGTCTGGTAGGCCATGGTTGTTTACTCCAGGCGCAGCGCCCAGTAGTCGCGCACGCTGGTGCGATACACGTTCTGCACCACGAGGTGGTCCACGCCGCCCACCGTGATCAGGTTCTCGGCGGCGTTGTTGAATCCGGAGACGTGATAGATGCCCTCCAGCTCGCCGAAGAGGTCGTGATCGGTGCCGGAGTTGTTCTGCGTGAGCACCACGGGCGAGAGCACGTAGGTGCCGTCCGGCGCCTCGCGCAGGTTGCCGAGATAGGTGTAGTTCGTCGGCCAGACCGGGCGCGGCCCGTCGTAGCGATACTCGGACGACGAGTAGGCGAGGTTCTGGAACGGCAGCCAGGCGCCCGAGGGGCCGCGCAGCATGCAGGCGGTGTTGGCGTTGTTCTGCCCATCCTCGCCGGGGTCGACGAAATGGCGGTGGTTGGGCGAGGTCACGCTGTAGTTGCGGCCGCGCTGGCCGGTCATCGAGCCGCCGACGAGCAGCGGATACGGGTACTGACCCGGCGTCGCGTAGGGCAGGACGAAGCCCAGGTGCGCCGCCTGGTAGACGGTCGAGATCTTCGCCACCACCACGGCGCGCCGGCCGTTTGCCACGAACCAGTACGGGATCGCCGTGTTCCAGAGCGACATCATTGGCAGCCAGCCGCTGATCGCGCCTGGTTGCGTATAGAAATCGTTGGCCGGGTTGAAGCCGATGAAGCCGTTCAGGTCCCACATGTAGTAGCCGGCCGTGGCGTTCTCGTAAGCGCGGATGCCGCAGTAGATCTCCTCGGCACCGGCGAGTCCCGGTGCCTTGAGGATGAGCTCTTTCGTGGCGGCGTCCGTCGTCCAGCGCAGCGCCTGCCACTGTTGGCCTGCGGCGACCAGATTTGGGTGAGCGGTGAGGAAGGCATGGAAGCGGTCCAGCAGATCGCGGTAATCGCTGGCCGTGCCGATTTCGAACGCCATTTATGCAAGCACCTGTCTGACGGCTCCCGCATTGCGTTGCAGGATGTTGAGGATGGTCTTCTCGCCCGCGGACGAGTTGAGGTAGTCGGCGGCCATGGCCGGGTCGACTACGTTGACGATGCGCACGCCTTGGCCCTGGGCCTGCGGGGCCGGCGTCTCCGGCACCAGCCCGCCCGCGGCGAACGCCAGGGTGCGACCGGATACGCGCGGCCCGCCGGACAGGCCGTTGAGTGACTGCAGAAAGTCCACGCCCACCCGTTTTACGGCGGCGGCGTTCAGCACGAACTCGCCGGCCGACAGGCGGGCCGGGATCGAGTCGCTGGTGGAGGTGCCCGGACCGGTGACGTAGCCGCCGCCGGCGAAGCCCTGGAACAACGACGAGACGATTGGTCCCAGGCTGACACCGCCCGCACCACCGCCCCCGAACAGGGTGCCGAAGAGCGCCTCGGCGAGCTTCTGCGAGGCGATGCGGTTGATGGCGGCGAGCACCGAGCGGGCGAAGTCGGCGAAGGCGTCCTTGGCCGACTTGGCGCCGCTGCCGATGGCCTCGAACATCTGCGCGAAGCCGTCCTGCACGGCCCCGTCGATGGCGACCGCGACGTCGTCCACCACGAGCTTCACCTGCGCGATCTCGTTCTTCCACGCCTGCACGCGTGCCGCCGCCTCGGGGCCGATGGCGGTGGCGGCGGCCTCCAGTTGCGGCAACAATCCTTCCAGCGCGGTCCCGGTCTCCCTATGTAGCGCGAGGATCTGCTGGCGGGCCTGGGATTCCGTGAGCAGCCCCGATTGCCGCTGCAGGTTGATCGACTCCTCGGCGGCGCGCATGCGCGCCAGCGCCTCGTTGAACTGCCGCTCGTAGGCGGCGAGGTCCGCAGCCGCGGCCTTGACGTCGATCAGGCGGCCTATGGTCGCCACGCCTTCGGTGTCGCCTTCGGCGCGCAGGCGCTCGATGAGGCCCTGGTACTGCCGCTCGATCGCGGCGCGACGATCGTCCGCCGTAGCAACGCCCGTCAGATCAAGCAACTCCTCCCGCACGCGGGCGAGCTCCTCGCGCAGGCCGCGCTCGGCCTCGATGGCCTTGCGGGCACTGGCGACCTCGACGTCGGCGCGTTTGTTGTTGAGCAGGATGAGATCGGCCTCGAGCTTGGCGACCTCCGCCCGGGCTCGCAGTCGCGCGCCTTCGTCTCGTCCGGTGGTCGAGAGACGCCGCTGCTCGGCCAGCAGGCCCTGCAGGAGCGCGATCTCCGCATCGATCTCGCGCGTCTCCAGCGCGGTCTTGGCCGCGTAGTAGTCGCGGATGGAGATCAGCCGGTCTTCGAGCGCCCGGTCGAGCGCACGGCCTTGGGCGTCCAGCGTTTCCTTGAGGAGCTTCAGCTCCGCGTCCGCCTGCGACTTCGCCAGCCCTAAACGGGCGGCGCCGGTGTCCGCCGCCGGTTTGCCGGGGGCTTTCAGGCGCTCGACGAGGGCGGGATCGGCCTTGATCGCGGGAGCCCGGACCGTGATGGGTTTGGGCTCGAACAGGCTGTCGCGGAACTGCGCCAGCTCGTCCAGGCGCTGGACGAGGCTGCCCTTGAGCTCGGCGATGATGGCCTTGGCCCCCGAGACGTTGCCGGAGAGGGCCTCGACGGCGGCCGCCATGCCGCCCCCGATGGCCTCGCCCAGGGCGACGAAGGCCTTGCCCACGGTGGCCGCGCCCAGCGCCACCGTCTTCAATGCCAGCAGGATGCCGTCCAGCACCGCTCGCAGCGTCCCGCCTTCCTTGGCCGACTCCACCATGCCGAGCGCCATCTCGTTCATGGCCGGGAGGAAGGCCTTGATGATGCGGTTGCCGATGCTGGTTAGGCCCAAGCGCACCTGGGCCAAGGCGTCGTTGAAGACCTCCGCCTGGGCGGCGGTGTCGCCCCCGATCTGCACGCCGAGAGATTGCAGCTCCGCAGTCAGCGCCCCGATGCCCTCGCGTCCCTGGTTGAGGAAGGGGATCAGGTCCGCGCCCGACTTGCCGAAGATCTCGACCGCAAGCGCCGTCTTCTCGGCGCCGTCGGGCAGCACCTTGAAGCGGTCGGCCAGGTCGAGCAGCACCTGGTCGGTGGAGCGCAGCGTGCCGTCCTGGTTCTGGAAGGCGACACCGATGGCGGCGAAACTGCGGGCCGCGTCCTCCGTGCCGGTGGCCGCCTCCAGCATGCGGGTGGCGAGCTTGCGCAGCCCGCCCTCGAACTTCTCCGCCGAGACGCCCGACAGGTCCGCGGCCGGTATCAGGGTCGACAGCGACTCCACGGTGATGCCGACCCGCTGGGACAGCTTGCTGAGCGCGTCCGCCGACTCCAGCGAGGACTTGACCATCGCCCCGAGCCCAGCCGCCGAGACGGCCACGCCGAGGTTCGCGAGCAGCCCGTTGAGGGAGCGCGCAGCAATGCCCAGGCCGCCGAGATTGCGCTTGATCGAGTCGAACGCGCCCCGGGTCTGGTCGACGGCGGTGATCAGGAGTTGTGCGCGGTTGTTGGCCATCAGGCTTTCGTCAGTTCGTTCTGGATCGCGCCCGCGAGGCGCGGCAGCGTCCGCCGCACGGAGCCGGCGAGGTCGAGGCGTCGTTTGAGCGTCACGGACTTGACCAGGACGGCGATGGGGATCTCCTGGCCGCGCTTGATCTGCTTGGCGCCGGTGCGGGCACGCTCGGCGCGCTTGAAACGGGCGAGCGCTGCGGCGTTCTCGCGGATGTTCTCGGCCATCAAGATGACCTTGCCGTCCTTCTCGACGAAGAAGGCGTTGCCGGAGCGCATCAGCGCATCCACCACCTGGCGGAAGCGCTTCGGGCCGATGCGCCCGGGCAGCAGCGGGATCAGCAGATTGCCGGCCACCGTGCCGCCCCGCTCGTGCGCGCCCAGCCAGGGGATCTTGCTGCCCACCAGTAGGGCCGGCAGTCGCTCGGGCTTCTTGTCGAGGACTTTCGCCCGCATGCTCGATACGAAGCTCGCGCGCTTCACCTGGAAGGCCGTGCGCATCTGTGCACGGGCCGCATCGCGCACCTCGCGCCCGCCCGACTGCATGCCGCGCGCGACCGCCTTGTGGATGGCCTTGCGGCGCTCGGCCGACCAGGCTTTGAGCTGCCTCGGGTCGAACAGGCCGGTGGCCGAGAGGCTAATCCGCACGGCCGAGCTCCCGCTGCAGCCGTTCGATGGCACGCCGGTCGCCCTGGCTGCCGACGGCGGTGACCACGAGCATGGCGTTGAGGCGCTCGCGCTCGTCGCGCGCCTCGGCCGCGAGAAAGGCTTCCATTTGGGCGAGGGTGTAGTTCAGGACGTCGGGGAGGCGGTGCCCGGAGCGGATGAGACGGTGGAAGGCGTCGCCCCACTCAGCCGGCCGTTCACCCGCGCGGCCGCGTGCTGCACGGCCGGCGCCAGCCGTTGCACGAAAAAATCCGCATTCACCTCGAACACGGTCGCCGCCAGGGTGATGGCATCGTCGAGAGCCAGCGCGTCCACCCACTCGCGCGGTTGGCGACTGGCGATCGCCAACGCGGTGAGCAACGCATCGCCGTGGTCCGAGAGCAAGGCGAGCCAGTCCGGTTCGCCCGCCAGTCGTTGCGCGAAAGGCTGCACGGCCTTGAGCATCGCCGGCAGCTGGCCGAGCACCAGCGGGCTGATCGCGAGGCGTTGGCCGGCCAGATCCACAACTTGCGGCTGCGGCACGAGGACATCCAGATCGGAGCCACTCATCGTCATCCCCCTCACAGCAGCACGATGCGTCCGAACTGGCCTAGGTCACCGGAGGCTGACTTGAGCGTGTCGGCCAGCACCTGGCCTGAAAGCTCGAACTTGAGCAGGTCATCGGTGATGACCGAGAGCTCCTTGGCCGGGTTGATAGCCACGCGGTAGAGGTCGATCACCACCTCGCGGTTGCTGTCGGCAGTGTTGAGCCCCTCGAAACGCACCCAGCGCTCCGGCAAAGGCTGAGTAAACATCGCAGTGACAGATGCCGTGCCATAGGCGTAGTCAACATTGAACGGCTGAGTATACGGGCCGCCAGTGGTGGCGTCGTTGATTACCAGAGACCCATGCTTTCCATTCACGGAATACTGCGTCGCGGGCAACGTTTTCGGCGTGGCACTAGAATCTTTGACCACCACGGACGAAACATTTTGCTTGGCAAGCAGGTAAAGCGCGCCAGTAGTGATCGGATTCGGCAGCGCTTCGGCAGTGACCGTGCCGCTAGTCTGGTTGGTGGTGGTGCCGTAGAGAGCGAGCGACAGGTTGGTCGCAATGAGCTCCTCCAAGGTGCAGGAAAACTCGCCCTTCTTGGTCTTGATGAGCTGAAGGTCGGTGAGGCGTTGTCCGCTCACCGATTCTTGATGCTCGATGGTTTCCACCGAGAGTGAGATTTTCAATTCGGGCACATTGCCCACATAGGTCAAACCCTGCGGGTTGCCGAGTGAATCGCGGGCGCCGATATAGACGCGCCCCTGTCCGGAAAAGTAAGGCATGGTCAGTCTCCTTTACGGGTCTTGATCGGGGTCTGGGGTTGGGGGTCGGCCGGCCGTGCGGCTCCGCGCTCGATCAGCCATTGGGCGGCTGCCTCGTCGAGATCGAGGATCTCGCCGGGGGCGTGGAGTTGGCCCGCATGGGTGTGCGGTTCGATGAGTTCGATGTGCATGGTGACTATCCTTTTTGGGTGAGGTCGGAGGCGAGCGTCCGGTAGCGAATCTCGTAGCGGGCAGGTACGGCCAGGGCTTGGCTGTCTGCGTCCTCCGCGTCCCACTCGCAGTCGATCTCGCGCACGCCCAGGGCCAGCCCGCCGAGGCTCGGCTCAAGCATCAGCGCGCCGTGCGCGGAGACGATGAGCGCGTCGGCCACGTCGAAGGCGTCGTTTTCGCGCGCGAGCGCGACGAGCCTCAGCGTCAGGGCGCGCTCACACCGGTCGTTCGCCTGCGCGAGGACCTGATCGCCTTCGATGAACAGCAGAAGCGCGGGGCTCGCCTCGCGCGGGAGCGGCACGGTAGGTTGGCGATGCAGCGGCGTCGGTGCGATCGCGGGACCGATGCGCGCCACGACCGCCCGGACCAGGCGCTCGCGGACGGAGGGCGTCATAGCCGGGTCAGCTTGGCCTGCATCTCGGGGCCGTCGCGCAGTTGGCGGACCTCGCGCACCCGATACGGGCTTCCCGCGATCTCCACCGTGTCGCCGGCGGCGAGGGTGAGCCAGGCGCTCGGGTACTCGAGGTGGTAGTCGCGGTTCAGAGCCAGCCCGTCGAGCGCCAGCTCGTCCGGGGCGCTGAAGACGCACTGCACCGTGAGCGAGCCCACCACGACGTCGGTGAGCAGCCCGGCGCGGCCGGCGGCCTCGTAGAGATCCGTCACCTGCGTCATCACGCTGCCGTCAGCTTCACCAGCACACCGGGCCGGTGGCACATGGGTAGCGGGTTGCTCTGGGTGTGCAGGTCGGTGCCGCGGTCGAACTTGCGCGGCTCCTGCTTGGCGTAGAGCGGCAGACCCAGGGTGTTGACCGTCTCGTTGAAGTCGGCGGGCGCGACGTAGGTGGCGAAGGTGTCGACGGTGCCGAGCGGGAAGCAGTGGGCCTCGCCCGCCGCGATGAAGCGCCGGGTGGTGCCGGAGGCGTCGCTCGCCTGGCCGCGGTACTCCTCGAAGGTGATGCCGCCGAAGGTGAAGCCGCGGCGCATGTCGTTGATGAGCACCGCGCCCTGCTGCCAGTTCTTGTAGGCCTCCTCGACCTTGGCGTGGCCGGTCAGCGTGTCGAAGAACTCGGGCGAGCACAGGCAGTGCACCCCGGTCGAGAACTCGCCCGAGAGGTTGTCCTCGATGTGGCGCAGCACCTCGGCGCACTTGCCCTTGACGTTGGTGTTGGCGTTGCCGAGGGCGAAGTTCACGCTCTTGGGCGTGATGCCGAACTCGGTGTAGAGATTGACCAGCGGCGTGGCATCGGCATCGAGGATCTCGCCCTTCAGCGCCCCCATGCGCAGGTGCTCCAAGGTGATGGCGTGCTTGTTGCGCATGGTCTCCAGGTGCCGGGCGAGCACGCCGGCCACGCTCTCGGTCTCGGTCTCCTGCCCGAAGCTGCGGATACCCTGGACCTCCTCGGGCAGCACCACGTCGTCGTGCGGGATGTGGGGCACGACGAAGGCGCGCATCGCCCGCTTGCCGCGCTTGCCCACGGTGCCGGGCGAGCCGGGCGGCAGGGTCGGCAGCAGGTTCAGCACGCCGTGCATCTCCTCCACCACGACCTGGCGGGTACGTACCGGCTTGATGGGGAACAGGTCCAGGGTCTCCAGCCGCCCGTAGCGGTTGGGGATCAGGTTGATGGCGGCGGTGAGGCTCGCCATCGAGAAGGCGGGATTGGAAAAGGGATTCTGCATGGTCAGGCTCCTTCACGAACGAGGATGCCGCGCGTCTCGAGGGCGGCGATGGCGGCGGACTGCTGCGCGGGCGTGATGCCGGCAGGCCAGATCAGCGCATGGCGGGCGACGATGGCGTGGCGCGCGACGATGACCGCGTCACAGTCGGCGGCGGTGGCGTCCGCATCGGCGATCAGCACGCCGGCGGGCAGCTCGGTGCCGTCGGTGGCGGCCGGGTCGAGCGCCTTCAGCTTGTTTGTGGCGGTCTCGCGGCCGACGACGCTACCCAGGACGAGGTCCTGGCCGGCGACGACGGTGGCCGGGTCGCGCGAGTACAGGTTGGGCGCCTCGTACTTCAGCAGGTCGCCCAGGTTCATCGGTTCAACTAGGGTCGGCATGGTTCACTCCTTTCCGGCGAGGTGCTTGACCGCCTTGATCAGCGGGTTGTGTTCGGGGGAAGCGCGGTGCGCTGCGTGCGCATCCGGATGGATCGCCGAGCCGATCTCGGGGCTTTGGGTGCGGGCGGCGAGCAGCGCGCGGCGGACATCGGTTTCCGAAAGACCTGCGGCCAGGAACTCGGCGGTGCGCTCCGGGCAGCCGCCGAGCTGGCACAGCTCGGCGATGGCCACGGCCTCGCGCCGGTCCGCCACGGGGGCGGCGGGCGTCTCGGGCGCGGGCGCCGAGGAGGCAGCAGCGGCGATGAGGTCCGTCTCGGGGACTTCGGGGGTCGGATCGGGGGATCGCATCGGGTCGTTCTCCTGTTTGGCGTAGGCGGAACCGGGACGCGTGCGGGGGGCCGGGTTCCGCGAACGGCCCTGCGGGTTCAAGAAGGTCGCGAAGACGGCGAGCAGCTGGTCGCGGCTCGCCACGGCGTCGGCGAGCCCGCTGCCTATCGCCTGCTCGCCGAAGAAGAGCCCGGCCTCCGTGGCGCGCACGGCGTCGGGGTCCAGCCCGCGCATAGCCGCCACGTGCCCGACGAACAGGCCGTAGAGGCGATCCACCTCCGCCTGGAGGCGCACCAAAGCCTCGTGGTCCAGCGGCTCGTGGGGCGAAAAGTCGTTCTTGTGCCGGCCGGCGGTGATCGCCGTGTAGCGATAGCCCTGCTGGGCGTCGCGGACCGACTGGTCGACGTGCATGGCGATGACCCCGACCGAGCCCACGCCGCCGGTGCGCGTGACGGCGAGATGCGAGGCGGCGCAGGCGATGGCGTAGGCGGCCGAGAAGGCGGAGTCGGCGGCGATCGCCCAGACCGGTTTCACGGCGTCGACCGCGCGGATGCGCTCGGCGAGCTCGAACACGCCGCCCGCCTCGCCGCCGGGTGAGTCCACGTCGAGCAGGATGCCGGACACGGCAGGGTCGGCGAGCGCAGCATCCAGACGGGCGCCGATCTCGCCGTAGCTCATGAGGCCGGAAGCGGCCTCCAGCCCCAGGGTTCGGCGCACCAGCGTGCCGTGGATCGGGATCACGGTGATGCCGGGCGGTGCCGCCACCTCCGGGCTCGCGGGCATCACCGCCGGTACGGCGGCTTCAACGTCGGGCAGACCGATGCGGAGACCGAGCACGGAGAGGATCACGTCCAGCTTCGAACGCGCGATGAGAAGCGGCGTCCCGTAGAGACGGGACGCCAGGTGTACGAGCTGCATGTCAGAGGTCCTGGATGTCTTGCGGCGGTGCCGGGTCGGAGGCCGCCGCGGGTGGGTTGCGGTCACTCGCCACGTCCCTGTGGCTCGCCCTTCGGGCAGCCTTCGGCTGTGCAAAACGGCCTCCTGCCGTTTTGTCGTGGCGCGGGTCGGAATCGAAGACGAGGCCGAGCGCATCGGCGCGCCGGTTGTCGGCGGCGATCTCCCGATCCACGTCCTCGGCGTCGTAGCCGAAGGAGGACACCGCCTCCGAGCGGGACAAGAGCCCCGCCCGGATCGCGGTGAGCATGGCGTTGAACTCCTTCTGCGGATCGACCCACTGCCAGCCCTGGGGAATCCACTTGCACGCGAGCCAGGCGCGGCGCCGCGCGGCATCCCTGGCGAAGCCGGGGAGATCGAGTCGTCCCTCCAGCACCGCCTGCGCCATCCACGCGCGCCACACCGGGCGGCAGAGCTGGTGAACGATGACGCCGTGCTGGATCGCCTCACAGCGGCGGCGGAATTCCAGCAGCCCTGCGCGGATGGAGGAATAGTTCACCTGGGTGAGGTCGCCCGTGAGCTGCTCGTAGGTCACGCCCATCGCGGCGGCCACGGCGCGAAACTGCTGGCGCATGAACTCGGCGTAGGAGCCGCCCACGTCGGCCGGCTGCGAGAACTTCACGTCCTCGCCCGGTTCGAGGATCTGCAGGGTGCCCGGCTCCAGCCCCGCCAGGGCCACCCCCGCGGCATCGGCCGGCCCTTCGCCCATCAGGGCGTCCTCCGGCTGGTCGCGGGTGACGAAGCCGGCGAACATGGCGGCGGTCTTCTTGCGCACCAGTTCCGCGTCGTCGTACTGATCGAGCTCGTTGAGCTTCACCAAGGCCCGCGCGAGCCAGGGCTCGCCGCGGATCTGCCCGGGACGCAAGGGCCGGAACAGATGCACGATCTCGGCGGCGGGCACGCGCACCGTCTCCATGCCTCCGCCACCGGACATGGGCGCGAGCAGGCCGTCCTCCGGGTGCGAGCGGTACAGGTGGTAGGCCACGCGCCGCCCGAGCCGGTCGAACTCGATGCCGGCGCGGATCACATTGCCGTTCTCGGCCAGCCGGTTGAGCGTCACGGGCAGGTGCTCGGGCTCCAGCACCTGGATCTGGAGGGCCACCGGCAAACCGTCGTCCGGCCGCCGGTAGCGCAGCCGGATCAGCGCCTCGCCGCCTTCGAGCATGGCGCGGCAGGCCAGGGCCTGGAGACCGTAGAAGTCGGTCAGCCCCTGGGCGTCGGCCTCCTCGGTCCAGTCTCGCCAGAGGGCCTGGATCGTCTCGCGCATGCCCGGGTCCTCGACCAGCGACTGCGGCTTGATGCCGGTGCCGATGGCGTTGGCCACGAAGGCCTCGATGCCGGCGGCCGCCCAGGCGTTGCGCCGGACCAGGTCACGGCTCTTGGCGCGCAGCTCCGTCTGGGTCGTGAGCAGCGCGGCCACCGCGCCGGGGTTGCCCGGCATCCAGGCGAGCGCGCGTCGCCCGGTGCCCACGCCGTCGTAGGTGGGCGTCGCGCCGAAGGCGAGCTTGAGGCGGGTCCAGAAGCCCATCACAAAACCTCCGGGAGAGGTTTTGGACGCGCGCCAGCGCGCCCGTCAGGGGGCAAAACAGGGATGTTTTGCATCACAGCCCCTTGCCCGTGGTGACCCGGATCTGGCGCACCTTGTGTCGGCCAGACTCGCGGGCGAGCGCCGCATCGATCTCGCGCAGCGCCGCGCGCAGCTCGTCCACCGAGCGGTACTCCACAGTTTTATCGCCAAAGGTGACACGCCGCTCGCCGCGCACCAATGCCCGCTCCAGCGCCTCGCGATCGGCCGCCGTGTAGGCCATGGTCAGACACCCGCCAATGCAGCCAGCTCAAGGACCAAATTGGTCTGGTTCGTGCTGCCATTCTTGAAGTTAATGCGCACGAAGCGGCCGATGGGCCGACCCTGAACAACGAATTGGTTGTTACTGCCACTGGGTGAGTGCCAGGCAAGATTCGGATTAAAATTGGCGCTCGCCGTAACCAGCCAACGCACGCCGTCAATAGAACTATTGATACTCATAGATTCCTGACTCGATGCGATGCCGCTCTTGCGGGCTATCAGCAGCGTGTAGATGGACCCCTCACCCAGATCTACCACGTCGGTATTGATGGAGCCATTGGCGGGCAGGGCTCCCACATCGTAGGTAAAAGCAAGGGTCGGTGCGCCAATCAGGTATCCCGACGAGTTGCAACGGATACAGCGGGTTTCGTCTTGCCCGGTGGTCGAGTTGTAGTAGGTGCCTTCCAATATCATCTTCAGCTCATCCATCGACTCTTGATTACGGACCGGCGCCGGATGCGTCGGCCCGAAACGACGACGCCCACGGAGTCGTGGGCATCTTCTGTGATTACGGTATGTTCGTCCTGCTCGGGCGGTGCGGCGATGCCCAGTTGCCTTTCCAGCTCACGCCAGTGACGCTCATCGAAGCGGTCGAGACCGCTCGCTGCCGCGGCGGCGCGGGCGTACACGTAGCAGTCCAGCGCCTCGTTGCGTTCGCGCATCTTCTGCCACTCCCGCACCGGGAAGCCGTTGCGGTCGCGGCGAGTGATCAGTTGCTCTGCGCAGAGCTGCTGGACGTACTCGGCGTCGACCTTGGGCAGATGGACGAAGCCTGGCGGATAGATCGGTGTGGTGCCGTCGCCGGCCACATCCGCGCTCTTGCGCAGGTTGTTGTAGAACTCGAGCTTGGCGAGTCCCACCGCCACCGAGTACACCTTGATGCCCCGGCGCAGCTTCTTGCCGCCCTGCGACACATCGACGGCGGTGGGCGTGCCGATCAGGGCCGCGCCGCGCGGGACGCCCTTGATCGCCATCAGGCGCGTGTCACGCACAGCACGCACGAAGGCGTAGGCTTCCTGGGTGGCGAAACCGGTGTCGAGTGCGAAGCGCGCCAGCGGAACCTGGTTGCCGGATTCGTGCGTCCAGGTCTCGTCGATCAGCTCGGACAGCCGTCTCCACACCGCATCCCGTGCGGTGTCGCCCAT